>OCTX012231517.1_pt1 | contig 17383 bp, 19 predicted proteins | sample 1539691 | NCBI WGS metagenome assembly OCTX01 (sample SAMN02144231, study PRJEB22623) | gut metagenome | biome: sheep rumen | host: Ovis aries | place: New Zealand | reverse complement strand
GGAACGGTCTGCAAAAAACGTTTCTACGACAAACATTACAAGAAATAAATAACTAAAAACCAAAAGAATATTATGGCAAAAGTAATTGAAGGACTCTATTACAGCGAGTCGCATGAGTATGTTAGAGTGGAAGGTAATTTCGGCTATATCGGTATCACCGACTATGCGCAGAATGCTTTGGGCAATGTTGTTTATGTGGACCTTCCCGAGGTAGATGATGAGGTAACGGCAGGCGAAGAATTTGGTGCCGTTGAGAGTGTCAAAGCTGCCAGCGATTTGATGTCGCCAGTCAGTGGTACTATTGTGGAAGTGAATGAAGCCCTCGACGATCAGCCTGAGCTGGTGAATCAGGATGCTTTCGCCAACTGGATTATCAAGGTTGAAATCAGCGACAAGTCTGAGCTCGACAATCTGATGGATGCCAAGGCTTATGCTGCCTTCTGTGAGAAATAATATTTTCGACATAACGATATTTTGATGATGTTTAAATATTTCCCTCACACCGAAGACGACCTTCAGGCGATGATGGAGAAAGTTGGGGTCAAGAGCCTCAACGACCTCTATGCTGAGATTCCTGATGAGATTCGTTTTCAAGGTGATTATCAATTGCCTGAGCAGATGAGTGAGATTGAGGTGCGCCAGTTATTCGAGAAGCTGGGGGCACAGAATCAGCAACTGATTTGCTTTGGCGGTGCCGGTGTCTATGACCATTATATGCCAGCCGTTATTCCCCAACTGCTCAGCCGTTCCGAGTTCCTGACAAGTTACACCCCTTATCAGGCAGAAATCTCTCAGGGAACACTCCATTATATTTTTGAGTATCAGTCAATGATGGCAGAACTGACAGGGATGGATATCTCCAATGCCTCGATGTACGATGGTACTACAGCTGCTGCTGAGGCTGTGATGATGGCTGTTGCTGCCGGCAAGAAGCAGAATATGGTCCTCATCAGTGAGACCATCGACCCTAAGACATTGAAGGTGATTGAGACCTATGCGCACTTTCATGGCATCCAATTGGAGATGATTCCTCAACAGGATGGCATCACCTCCCTATCCCATCTAAAATCCTTACTTTCCCTACATGAGCATCAAGTGGCTGGTGTACTCGTTCAACAGCCCAACTACTATGGCATCGTGGAGGACTACACAGGATTTGCGGATGCTATCCACGAACAGAAAGGACTTTTCATGATGGATAGTGTAGCTGCTGATTTGGCTATTCTAAAGACGCCAGGCGAATGGGGCGCCGATATTGCGGTAGGCGACGGACAGTCACTGGGTATTCCCATGCAGTTTGGCGGTCCATACGTGGGCTATATGTGCTGCACGGAGAAACTCATCCGCAAAATGCCGGGCCGTATCGTAGGCATGACAAAGGATAGCCGCGACCAACGTGCCTTTGTGCTGACATTGCAGGCCCGTGAGCAACATATCCGCCGACAGAAAGCCACCTCGAATATCTGTTCCAACCAGAGTCTGATGGCTCTCTTTGTCACCATCTATATGTCGCTGATGGGTAAGGAAGGACTGCGCGAAGCGGCGCAACTGTCGTATGCGGGAGCTCATTATCTCTGCGAGCATCTGTTGGCTACCGGTCAATTCGAATTAGTTTATGACCAACCCTTCTTCAACGAGTTTGTTGTACGTTATAAAGGCCATCTTGACAAATTGTTGGAACGCCTACAGTCAGAAGGCATCTTCGGAGGAATCAAAATAGCAGATGATCAACTGATGATTGCTGTCACGGAGAAGCGTACCAAAGAGGAAATCGACCACTTCATTAAATGCATCAACTATGAATAATCGACTATACGGAAATCTTATCTTCGAACTGTCGAAGACTGGACGCAAAGGATATTCCCTGCCCAAGAATCGTTTTGGCAACTATAATATCCCTGCTGATATGCAACGCCAAGAGGCTGCCCAACTGCCGGAATGTGATGAGATGACTGTAGTGCGCCACTATACCAATCTCTCTGCCAACAATTTCGGTGTTGATAATGGTTTCTATCCCTTGGGCTCTTGCACCATGAAGTACAATCCGAAAATCAATGAGGAGATGGCTGCCCTACCCCAGTTTGCCAACCTGCACCCCTTACAACCCAAGGATACAACAACTGGTGCCCAGGCCGTCAGCACTTTGCTGAAGAAGGCCCTATGCGAACTGACAGGATTAGCTGATTTCACCTTGAAGTCCTTTGCCGGTGCTCATGGTGAGCTGACGGGATTGATGGTCATCCGTGGCTATCACCAGTCACGTGGCGATGAGGCTCGCACGAAGGTTATTGTGCCTGATTCAGCACACGGCACGAATCCTGCCTCAGCAGCGGTCTGCGGTCTTGAAATTCTGGAAGTGAAAAGTACAAAGAATGGGTTAGTCGATCTGGAAGATCTGGAGAATCTTGTCAATCAAGAAGGTCCAAACATCGCAGCCATGATGATGACGAACCCCAACACCTTGGGACTCTTCGAACGCGACATTCCCCGGATTGCCAAGATGATACATGACTGCGGTGGACTGATGTATTACGATGGCGCCAACCTCAACCCGATGTTAGGTGCTTGCCGCCCTGGCGATATGGGTTTCGATGTGATGCATATCAACCTTCACAAGACATTCTCCACACCTCATGGCGGAGGTGGTCCCGGCAGCGGTCCTGTAGGAGTGCGCAAAGGTTTGGAGCCCTTCCTGCCTTACGTCAGCCCCTACTCCAGCGGTAACTTTGCCGTCGTGATGCGCGCCTATGCGTATATCCTTTCATTAGGTCGAGAATATATAAAAGAGGTGGGACCGTTGGCTACGCTCAATGCCAATTATATCAAGGAGTGCCTGAAGGATGTTTACGAGTTGCCTATTGAGGGCTTGTGTAAACATGAATTCGTATTCGACGGACTGAAGGACAAATCGACAGGCGTCACCACCATGGATGTGGCCAAACGACTGCTCGACTATGGCTATCATGCACCCACCATCTATTTCCCGCTGTTGTTCCACGAATCGCTGATGATAGAACCCACCGAGAATGAGTCGAAAGACACCATTGACGGTTTTATCAGTGTGATGCGACAGATAGCGGAGGAAGCCAAAGTGAATCCTGACCTCGTGAAGTCGGCACCCCACAACACGCCCATCGGACGAGTGGATGATGTGCTGGCTGCCAAGCATCCTATAGTGACCTATTGTCAATTGCTAAAAGCTAAAAGCCAACAGCCAGAATGAATACTGATCTTATCATCATAGGTGCCGGTCCTGGCGGATATCGGGCAGCAGAATATGCAGCCAAGCAGGGCTTGCAGGTGGTTATCATAGAACAGGACGAAGTGGGAGGCACCTGCCTGAACCGTGGGTGCATTCCCACCAAGACCTATGTCCATGCTGCCACTTTCGAGGAAGCCGTCGAGCGCCAACAGCAGGTGGTCAGTCTTCTGCGCAGTGGCGTGGAGCAGATTCTCGCTGCTCCCAATATCACCCTTGTCCGTGGCTCCGCCTCCTTTCTGGATGCGCAAACGGTTTGCGTATGCGGCAATTGTATCACCGCAAAGCACATCATCATCGCTACAGGCAGCAGTGCCAAGATGCTGCCCCTGCCTGACATCAACGACCCGCGGCTTGTCACTTCCACCGAACTGCTTCAGATGAGGCAGTTGCCCAAGCGACTGGCTATCATCGGTGCCGGTGTCATTGGCATGGAGTTCGCCAGCGTTTTCCAGCGCTTCGGCTCCGAGGTAACGGTCATCGAATATCTCAAGGAATGCCTGCCCATGTTGGATAGCGATATTGCCAAACGCTTGCGTAAGCTATTGGAGAAACGAGGTATTAAGTTCCAGATGAAGACCGCCGTACAGTCGCTGGCAGACATTGATGCAGACGTCATCCTGATGGCAACAGGCCGTAAAGCCAATACTGAAGGACTGAATCTGGAAGCTGCCGGCATCACCCTCGATGCTAAGGGCAACATCCCAACGAATGACAACTTTCAACACTCAACTCTCAACTCTCAACCCTCAACCCTCTACGCCATCGGTGATGTTAACGGTCGACAGATGTTGGCGCACGCTGCAGAGATGCAGGCCATCCGTGCCGTCAACCATATCTTAGGCAAGGCTGACGGCATCCGCTTCGACATCATGCCTGCAGCCATCTTCACAGAACCCGAGGCTGCATGCGTAGGTCCTTCGGAAGACCAACTGAAGGCTGACGGCATTGACTACGTCTGCAAGAAATCATTCTGGCGAGCCAACGGCAAGGCACAAGCCATGAACGAGACTGAGGGCATGCTGAAACTCTTTGCCGACCGACAAGAGCGCATTCTGGGCTGTCATGCCTACGGTGCTCATGCTGCCGACATCATACAGGAAGTCAGCGTACTGATGTGCAAGGACACTACCCTCTCCGAGCTTCGCGACATGATTCACATCCATCCCACCCTTAGCGAAATACTGAAGGCGGCAGTGGATTTGTGAGATAAGAACCTCGTCCAAAGTTACAATACAATTACAATACAGTTACACTTCATACATGTAATTGTATTGTAATTGTTTTTGTTTGCAACATCAACCTAATCTACTTAATTTTGCGTAAAAAAAGGAAGATGACACAAAATTATTTCATGATAGGACTGAAGTTGTTAGGCGCACTCGGCTTGCTGATTTATGGCATGAAAATGATGAGTGATGCCTTGCAGAAAATGGCAGGTCCACAGCTCCGTCACATTCTGGCCCGTATGACGACCAACCGACTGACAGGAATGTTGACAGGAACTTTTATTACAAGCGCCGTACAGTCGTCGTCAGCTACTACTGTGATGACCGTATCATTCGTCTCTGCAGGCCTGCTCACTCTTGGGCAGGCCATTTCTGTGATTATGGGCGCCAATATCGGTACCACACTCACTGCATGGATTATGTCGTTGGGCTATAACGTAGATCTTACCAACATCGTATTCCCTGCCTTCTTTGTAGGTATGATATTGATTTACAAAAAGCAACACCGCTTCTTAGGCGATTTCCTTTTTGGTATTGCTTTTATGTTTCTCTCGCTGGTCATGCTGAGTACGGCGGGCAAGGAACTGGATTTAGCTCATAATCAGGCTGTAGTCGATTTCTTCGCTTCTTTCGATACAGGCAGTTATTGGACGATACTGGCTTTCCTGGCTATCGGAACGGTCATTACCTGTATCGTACAATCGTCAGCAGCGGTGATGGCTATTACCATTCTGCTCTGCTCCACAGGAGTGCTGCCCATCTACTTGGGTATTGCTTTGGTAATGGGTGAGAATATCGGTACAACGGCTACTGCCAACCTCGCAGCACTTGGTGCTAACACACAGGCTCGCCGTGCGGCCCTGGCCCACTTGCTGTTCAATGTGTTTGGCGTTATCTGGGTGCTATGCGTATTCTATCCTTTTGTCAATATGGTTTGCGGATTGGTAGGCTACGACCCCACACAGGGCGGACAGGCAGCGCTGTTGCCTATTGTACTGGCTACCTTCCACACCTGTTTTAATGTGACGAACACAGCCATCCTGCTTGGATTCATTCCACAGATTGAGCGAGTAGTCTGCTGGTTAATGCCAGAACAGGAAAAAGTCGAACAAGAGGAATTCAAGTTGCGCTACATTCAGGCTAATCTGGTTCAGACACCTGAAATTTCCGTCCTTCAGGCTCAGAAGGAAACAGGACATTTCGCACAGCGTGTCCAGCAGATGTTCGGTATGGTGCGCCAACTGACGGATGAAAAGGACGAAGAGAAGTTTCATAAGCTATTCAGTCAGATAGCCCATCAGGAGGACATCACCGACAAGATAGAAATAGAAATTGCCCGTTTCCTGGAACAGGTGAGCGACAACCATCTGAGTGACATTACCAAGACGAAGGTTCGCCAGATGATGCGCGAAATCAGCGAGCTCGAATCTATTGGCGATGCCTGCTATAACATGGCACGCACCCTGAACAGACGTCTGGAGTCGGGCCATGACTTCACCCCAGAACTCTACAATAAGGTGCATGTGATGATGGCGTTGGCAGACGATGCGCTGACACAGATGAATATCGTGATGAGCGGACACGCCAAAGAATATGACATTCGCGACACCTACCGGATAGAGAACGACATCAATCAGATGCGTCAGCGACTGAAGGACGAAAACATCCAAGCCGTCAATGACAGGGAGTACGACTACTCCATTGGTACTATATTCTCCGACTTCATCAATGAGTGCGAAAAGTTGGGTGACTACGTGGTGAATGTGGTTCAAGCAAGATTTGGACTCTAACATGATGTTTTTTCGACAATTATTTGTATCTTTGCAAGCAGTATGAGACAAAAACGTATCTTAGTAGTGGACGATGAACAGGATTTGTGTGACATCCTGTTGTTCAATCTGAAGGTTTCGGGCTATGATGCCAAAGCTGCCTATTCTGCCGAAGAAGCTTTGAAACATCTGGCATGGGCAGACCTGTTGCTGCTTGATGTGATGATGCCTGGAATATCGGGCTTTGAAATGGCTGAGCAGATGAAGGTTGACCCAAAGACTGCCCGAATCCCCATCATCTTCCTGACAGCAAAAGATACAGAACACGACACCCTGCAGGGCTTCGGACTTGGAGCCGACGACTACATCACGAAGCCTTTCTCTATCCGTGAAGTAATGGCGCGTGTGAAGGCGGTGCTCAACAGAAGCCAGCCTCTTTCAAACGCGACAGATGATATTCTGGAGTACATGGGACTAACCATTGACCATGCTACTAAGAATGCCTCCATCGACGGTGAGGCCATCACCCTGACAAAGACTGAGTTCGAACTGCTGGATTTGCTGATGCGCCATCGCGGACAACTGTTCACCCGTCAGCAATTATTGGAATTGGTATGGCCCAAAGACGTGATTGTATCAGACCGTACGGTGGATGTCAACATCACCCGACTGCGTAAGAAACTGGGAAACTATGCTTCTTGCATTGTAGCCCGACATGGCTATGGCTACTATTTCATAGATTACGAGAGGAAATGAAAAACTGGACGGAAGGACAAAAGATGTGGGTCAGCGTCATGGTGATCGTTGCCATCTACGCTACATTCTTTATCATTTTCGAAGACTATGACCGCAAGAACAACATACCACTGGGCGAAACCAGCGACTGGCACCTGTTGCTCTTCTCGCTTCTGGTGATGGCAGGACTGGGATGGCTATTGCTGCGCTATGCCAGACGAATGGACGAGCGCATCTCCCGCGAGCAACAGATGAAGCAGAATCAAATGCGGCGCGAACTCACACAAAACATTGCCCATGAACTAAAGACACCTGTTGCCAGCATCTTGGGTTACACGGACACCATTCTCGACAATCCCGATATTGACCAACAGACTCGCGAACAATTCATTGTCCGAACCAATGCTCAGGCTCGCCGCCTGTCTGCACTTCTGCAAGACATCTCAACACTTAACAAGATTGACTATGCCCCAGAGGTATTACAACGCGAACGCGTTGACATCTCGGTGTTGGTAGCAGATATCACGTTGGAGTCGGAACAGATGCTTGCCAAGAAACAAATGACCTTCAAGAACTGCCTGCCTCAAGACATTTGCATACAGGGCAACTGGCAATTGCTTTACAGTATTTTCCGTAATCTCACTGATAATGCCATCAACTATGCCGGTCCAGGTACAACCATCGAGTTGTCGGCCAAACAAGAAGAAAAGGGTTGGCACTTCGTTTTCAGCGACAATGGTGCAGGTGTTGCACCCGTGCATCTGCCCCGTCTCTTCGAGCGTTTCTACCGTATTGACAAGAGTCGCAGCCGTCAGATAGGAGGCACAGGACTGGGTCTTGCCATTGTCAAGAATGCCGTTCTGCTTCATGGTGGTCAAATCTCTGTCAGCAACAACCCTCAAGGCGGTCTCCGCTTCGATTTCACCCTCATACAGCTTCGCCAGTCGCAGTGATATTGTCTACGATTTTCACCAGCAAAAATGGCTACCTCAAAAACCTGAGTTAACTCAAATCATCAATTGAGTTAACTCATTTGACCAATCGAGTTAACTCAATCGATTTTGGACGCTAATTCGCCCAAAAGCCTTGTCAAGAAAACCCGTACTTCCAAAGCCCTTCCCAAGTACTTCGCAAGCTGCAGGCAAGCTGTAGGCAAGCTCAAATAGCTTGCTTACAGCTTGCCTACTCCTTGGGAAGTCCTTGCCTACACCTTGCCAAGTCCTTGCCTGTACCTTGCTGATTTTTTTGTGATTCTGATTCAAAAATGGTTATGTCTAATTTCATACAACCAAACGGCCATTTCATAAAAAACTTCTCCAACTTCTTGTAAGTTTCCAAAAAAGTTTTTATCTTTGCAATTGTTCCACGCTGATGACATGCCCCAGCGACGTGCCAGATGGGTGGGATGACATAGATGGAAAAGGCGTTTGCTAAGCGCTTTGACTTTGACTGTGTAAGAATCTCGCAAGTTCGAACTGTTAGTTGAAGGACAAAGCAACAGCAAATGCCCCTTGGGATGATTATATATAAACAATGTATATATTTTCGTTCAGCGTGGGGCGTTTGTGTTGCTCGTTTCATAACTAACAGGGCAATGCGAGAGCCTTTACACAGTGGAGCGAGTGACCAGCATCGGCTCCACGTCTTTTTATGTGTGCCTAAACTAAAACAATTGAACCTCTGCTGTGGTAGCCAAGTGGGACAAAATATATAATATGTCAATAAGCAGCAACAGGAGTGAAGTAAGACACTATGTCAAATTTACAACAAGTGAATGGGGGAAGGACGAGTTTTGTTTTGACATAAAGCCATTGTACCCAACTTATAAAGAAACAGCCTTAGACCATCACATCCAAGTTGAAATTGTACAATGGCTAAAAGCTCATAATCTTGATAAAAAGGACAAGAAATTTATCTATTATGACGAGAACATGAAGGAAATAATGCATAATGATGATGCGCTAAATCATTGTAAATATGAGTATCCTGACAACAAAGATTTAAAGTAACATGAATAAGTTAGATTATCCTATAGTAGAACTTGAAAATGACAAGTTTCAAGTTGTTGTAGATATGGCATTATATGCCAAAGAAGCACTTGTCGCTGCTTGCTATAAGTTTACTGACCGATTCTTTGTTCATCAGCAAACAGAGAGTGATGCGGTGAAAGTGGTGTTTGAATCGAAAGATGGCAATGTGGTTTCTACTGAAGTCGTTAAGCAGTTCTGTAATGAACTTATTGACCAGCAAGTTCGTTATAACACGAATCAACAGTTTGGCCATATTCGTGATTTGATAGTTGAGGAGGCATTTAAACCTGTGAATAGATGAAGAGTATTACTTTTGCAAAAATTATGATACTATTTATTCTGTGTTCTATGGTCAATCCCTTATTTGCCCAAATAACACAAGTAAAAGAGTTATCATTTCCTCAACATATGAAATTTCAAATAATTGGCAAACTGATGGAATTCCATACTGATAAAAATGGAAGGATATCCAATTTGAAAGTATCAAAAGCTTTTTTAGGTGAATTCAAAGAAGAAGCCGATTATGGGCCAATGTGGCATGGAAAAACAGTAAGCGTGAATCAAAATGGTTTTCTAATAACATGGGAATATGACAAATACGACTATATGGCAGATAGAAGTAAAGTGACATATCGGGCAAATGACTGGCACTCATCAGAAAGGTTGTTTATACCTTACAATAAATCAGTTTATTTTAGAATGTATACTTGCAGATTTGGAGGAATCCCACCAAGTCATGGATTTGCTAATCGGTATTATAAGTGGGATTCAAAGGTAAAAGGCTTAATGGATATTCTAAAAATATGTATTAAGAAATGAATAATTACAACATACTTCCTTTCCGCTTCGCCCGTTTCAACGATTCGGAATATTTGCTGACGAACGATGTTGGCGAATACATTTTCCTGAGCAATGAGGACTTCGAGAAGTTCATTAATAAGGGACTGGACACAAAGTCAATGGTGTTCCAGGATATTGCCTCGAAGCAGATGGCCACAACTGACAAAGTTGAGGACGTGGTGAATATGCTTGCCACGAAGTTCAGAACAAAGAAAAGCATTCTGCGAGATTTCACAAGTCTGCACATGGTGGTGCCGACCTTGCGCTGCAATTCCAGTTGCATCTATTGTCAGGTGGCGCGAAAGAATATGGACGACCATGAGGCGGACATGACTAAGCAGACGGCAAAGAACGTAGTTAAAACCATCTTCCAGTCTCCATCACCATGCATTAAGATAGAATTTCAAGGTGGCGACCCATCGACTTACTTTGAAATGGTGAAATACATCATTGAGGAAGCCGAGTGGCAAAACCTTTTCAAGAAGAAGAACTTGGGCTTTGTGATTTGCACCAATGTAACGCTGCTCACACCAGATATGGTGAAATACTTGAAGAAACATAAGTGCGACATATCGACATCACTTGATGGGCCAAAGGAATTACACAATACAAATCGCCCTCTACAGGACACAACGCACACCCACGAGAAGTTTGAGGAGAATATCAAGATGATTCGTGAGATATGCGGTAATGACAGCGTATCCGCTCTGATGACAACATCGAAGTATAGCCTCGGCCATTTCAAAGAGATAGTCGATGAATATGTACGCATGGGCTATAACAACATCTTCCTCCGTGCATTGAATCCGTACGGCTTTGCCAAGCAGTACAAAGAGAAGATAGCCTATCCAATAGAGGACTTCATTGAAAACTACAAGGAAGGACTTGATTATATCATCGAACTAAACAAACAGGGGACTTTCTTTATAGAGGGCTATGCTGCCTTGTTGCTGAAACGGATATTGACTCCCTTTGCAACTGGATTTGTAGATTTGCAATCTCCTGCTGGCGTTGGCATCGCTGGAGCGATTTATGACTGGGATGGAAATGTGTATGTAGCGGATGAAGGCCGTATGTTGGCACGCTTTAAAGACTTCTATTTCAAGTTGGGCAATGTGAATGAGGACAGTTATCAGTCGATGTTCAATGGTGAGAAGCTGCATCACATCATCGAAAATGCCTGCACTGAATGTTTGCCGATGTGTTCAGAATGTGTGTTCCAGCCCTATTGCGGTGCAGACCCTGTACGCAACTATTCTGAGCAGGGTGATATGGTGGGGCATCGTCCTACGAGCGATATGTGCAAGAAGAATACCGCTATCATGCACTACTTGTTTGAGTTGCTGAAAAAGCATGACCCAGAGATAAATAGAATATTTTGGTCTTGGATAAATTAAGCCGATATGAAACAGATTAACGGAATAGCAATCAATATCGAATCTGATATTCTTGGCAGAATAACGCTAAAGGGAAAGAGCATCTTCAACCGCAAGGACGCTATACTTGTAAAAACAGACGCAAAGGACTTGCCGTCTGGCTATGCTGCTTTGATAACAAACAGTGAGCAAATTGCTGGTCGGAAGCCATGTGTAGGGAATGTGCAAACACTTGAAGATTTTAACGAGGGCGACGTGGTACTGATAAACAAGAAGGGAGAAATCGTATTCCTCTACGAGATAAAGTCGCTGCATAATGCCATCTTTGCAACGGAGCGTTGCAATCATCGTTGCATCATGTGTCCTCAGCCGCCAGTAACAGAAGAAGAGGACAAGACCCCCTTTAATCTGAAACTCATCTCGCTGATAGACAAGAACACAGAGGAAGTTGGAATTACAGGAGGTGAACCGACATTGATTGGTGACAAACTCTTTGACTTAATCCGGCAGATACAGAAGTACCAACCCAAAGCCGGTATCAGTTTACTAACAAACGGTGTAAGGTTTGCTGATAAGGAATATGCCATGAAACTAGCTATGTGCAGGCATCACGATTTGCAGATAGATGTACCTGTCTTCTCTGATATAGCGGATGAGCATAATCGGATAGTGGGAGCAAAGACGTTTTATAAGACAGTGCAGGGGCTTTATAATCTTGCATTGTTCCGACAACGGATAGGATTGCGTATCGTTGTGCATAAACAGACTTATCAGCGACTGCCACAATTGGCTGATTACATTTACCACAACTTTCCATTTGTTAGTCAGGTTGCATTCTTGCAAATGGAAACAACAGGTAATGCAGATACGAATCTTGATGAACTGTGGATAGATCCATATGATTATAATGAAGAGTTAAAGCAGGCAGTCCTACTTTTGGCTAATCGTGGCATCTGTACCAGAATATACAATGCTCAACTTTGCGTATTGCCCCATGAAATAAGAGAGTTCGCAGTCAATTCTATATCTGATTGGAAAGATACCTATCTGCAAGAATGTGAAGGATGTAAACTTCGTGAAAAATGTGGTGGATTGTTTGCTTCTAACCAGAAGCATCATAGCGCACATATTAATCCAAATTTAGAAGACATCACGGCTTCGGCCTGTGTCGAGTGATAGTTTATTTAATGTTTAACCATTTAAAAAAGGAGGTTTAATGAAGAGATTACTATTTCTTTTCGTCTCAGCTCTTTTAGCTGGAACCACGTATGCTTCAAATCTGAGCAAAGATGTAATTGCAATGGTGACAAGCAATCAAACGGTTTCATTGACAGAGCAGGGGCAATCTCTGATCTTGGAGCAGCCTGTGAATGCGCAGACTCAAGCGAATGGTCACTATTCGCACAGTTCGCACTCTTCACACAGCTCTCACAGTTCCCACAGTTCGCATTCTTCTCATTATTCGAGCAAGTTTTAGCGAAAGATGATTCCCTCAATCAGACCAGGGGGTAAGTTGGTCTGGCAACTAATTTTTATAATTATGGTAAAACATAGTTTAAAAAGATAGATTGGGACTCCTACTGCCCAATCTGTCTTGAAAAAGGTAGGGATGTTTGTTTTCAAAAATGCAGAGTTGGCTTATGCCACTTGTGATGTCATCTCGAGTCTTTGGCTCTTGTCACAAGGGATTCCGCTTAGCATTATTTAGTGGCTTTCACTGGGCAGTTCTTTGCGTACTGTTTGGAATTCCATTAGGTTACAAATGAAAAGGGTAGAGTGACACTACCCTTTCAAAATACGAATTCAATATTAAATAGAACTCCCAAAATCTCTAAAGCACATGAGTAACAGAATGCTATTTAAGTATATGAGTATTAAGGATTTGAAAAGGTTCTTTGATATAGTATATTATAGTGAAATCTATGCCCCAACAATAGAAAAGTTAAATGACATAAAAGAAGGTTCTCTTCGGTTTGATAAAGCTATTCCGCAAAAAGAAAGAAGCACATTTGTCAAAAGAATTAAAGAAAATGTCCATATATGCAGTTTTACTACTCTTGAAAACAACGGACACATGTTTGCTGTTTATGGTGATTGCCATAAAGGTTGTTGTATTAAATTACATGTAACAGCAAAGTCTTGGAAAGAGTTGGTAGTTCATTATCAAGAAAATGTTCCAATCGTTATTTCGGTAGATGATAATGCAATAGAGGAGATTATGAAAATTAAATCTTCGCAGTGGGGAGATGAAAAAGAAATCAGATATTTTAAATTAAAAAAAGACAGTGATAAACTAAAGGTTAAGATTGAAAAGGTATATTTTGGAGTGAAGGTGACCAATAAAGATTACGATATGTACAAACATATAATACAAGCAATTGATCCACATATTGAAGTTGCGCATCTTAAAGAAAAAGATATTGACTTTGGATTTTCAGACGAATAGAATATCAATAGTTTAATTTCTTTGAGGCTGGGATAGAACGGAAAATCGGAAATACTATCCTGAAGATGTTGTTTGGGAAAAAGTGATTTAGAATATGAGAGTTGTAGAAATGTCAGACATCAAATCCAAGTTCGCGGGCCATCTGTTTGATAACATTCAACTTGACAGTGGACGCATCCTCCTTGTCGTAAATGGTGAGGAGTGCTATGCGCCCCTCGTGCTCGGCAATGATGGCATTGGCTGTGATGACGCGGGCACCGCCAGACTTGCCTCGCCCCTTGGATGCTATGGACATACGAATCTTGCGGATGCCAGGAGTGAGTTCTGTACCTTGGAAGGGATTCTTCTGAAGCGATGCCAAGAAGTCTTCGTAGTCATCAAGCAGACTACGATAACGTTTCGAGAGTTTTTTGAAACTTACATCAAAGTCCTTACCCGTTTGAATTACGTAGCTCATTTATTAGTTCCTCTGCGGGACGGAAATAATCTGATTTACCGGTTTCCAAATATTCTTTCCAATGCTTCATGCCTCGGCAAATCTCTGTTGTTACGTCACGTTTTGCCTCTTCTTCCTTTACGGGAGTCAGACGGAAACTTCCACGACGTGACTTCAGCACTACATGCTCGCCACGTAAAGCCATATCCAAAAACTTGGTCTGGTTGGCTCGGAAATCTCTTGTGCTTACTATCGTCATACTTTCCTTGGAATTTGTTGTTCGCTGCAAAGATACAACAAAATTTCGAAATGGCAATGCTTTTGCAAGGAAAAGATGACCGGGATTCATTTCGTACAGTAAGGTGGACATTTCATACAAACAATAATTTCAAATGAACGACAAATAAAAGAAACTGTGTAAATTTGCAGAGTGATTTAAAATAAAGTTGGGAATATGACGATACTCATCATGATAGTGCTTTTAGAAGTCGCTGTGTTATTTGGTATCATAGCAATAATTGTAATAAACAGACAAAGGAAGGTAACTGATAATAATATGACTACAAACAGAGCTGAAGATCAGGTTGGAACACGAGACTTGTTTCTCGAGACACTGATGAAGATAGGGTGTCAGTATGAGGAAGACGAGGAAGATAAGGAAAGATTCTATTTTTCCTATCAAGGAGAAAACTTTGCCGTAGATATGAGTGATGAGAGACAATATGTCAATCTCTGGGATTTGTTCTGGGCAAGTGTAGAGTTATATAATATCGACCAACTTGCCCGGTTGAAAAAGGTGATTAACGAGTCGAACCTGAGGTTTGCAACCACAACGGTCTATACAGTAAATGAAGCAGGTAGTACGGTGGATGTACATTGTAAGTCTGTAATTTTGTTCTGTGCACAAATTCCTGACTTAGAAAACTATCTACGGACAGAATTAAACGACTTCTTCCATGTTCATCAATATATCAATGTGGAAATGGCAAAGCTAAAGGAACAGGAGGAAGTTAACGCATAATGGAATGATGGGCAGTAAGGTGATTATCATATCGAATACGAACGAACTGGTGAGGGTAAAGCCGGAACGGGTGGTGTACATCGAGTCGGACGGCAACTACTCTACGATGGTGCTGCACGACAAAACAGAACACGTGTTCACCATGAACCTGGCACACTGTCAGGAACTGCTGGAACGGCAGTTAGGCAAGGAGGCAGAAACATTTATCCGTATCGGCAAACAACTGATTATCAATCGCGCGTACATCTTTAAAATCAACGTAAATCACCAGCAGCTAATCATGGCTGATATGGCACTGAATAAAGCTTTTACGCTCCAGGCATCAAAGGAGGCACTGAAGCAACTGAAGGCTTATTTGGAATCAACAACAGGAAAGGAGGCAAATGTATGATAGAGATGGGTGAGGAATTACAAGTGCTTGGAGCAGAATCTAAGCAAAAGAACCGACGTAGATGGGTGTTGGGCATTCTGGGATTTGTTGCTGTAATTACTGTCGTTGCAGGTCTTAGTCTCATAGTCAGATATGCCATCAAGGGTGCACTGGATTATGACGAAGAACTGATGCAGAATGACGGCTTGAGACCTTCAGGTGATACCACTATTATACCTGCATTGCAAGATGCTGTCGATTCATTATTGAACGATAAACTGACCGAAATCAACGGTTTGCATGGTCAGGCTATCGTGATGGAAGTGCAGACGGGTGAGATCTTGGCTATGGCAGGAAAAGAGCGCAGGTTTGACGGGAAGTTTCAGTCGTGCAGGAACTTTCACTATCAGCAGGAGTTGGGGGCACTGATGCAGACAGCCTCTTTACTCACATTATTAGAAATGGGAGTGGATAGTTCGTATGTTGTCCATACAGAAAATGGTATCTGGGAAATGGGTGATGGATGGGTTATGAGAGATCATAACTGGCGAAGAGGCGGCTATGCGAATGTGAATTTGGCAAGAGCTTTGGAGGTCAGCTCAAACATCGGAATCAGTATGCCTATATGGAAGTTCTATAAAGGTCATGAACAGGATTTCTTTGATGACTTAAACAGGATGAGTTTCGGGCAACCGGATTTCATTGAAGGAATAGAGGGGCTAAAACCTACCACCTATAATTCTCCAAAAGATTCAGATTGGGTAAACAAACTTGTCACCTGGAGTGCCATAGGGTACTACCGAGAAATTGCTCCTATCCAGATGTTGACTTTCTATAATGCTATTGCCAATAACGGCAAGATGATGAAGCCTACGTTGAAAACTGGTGAGATAGAGATTATTAATCCACAGATAGCATCAGAAGAGAACATCAAAAAGATACAGGTTATTTTAGATCACGTGGTTAGTCAGGGACTTGGCAGGAAAGCTGGATTACCCCTGATGCGTGTTGCTGGAAAAACTGGTACATCCCAAGTAGGAGAATATGAATTCGGTGAAGATACTTATGTAACTGAATATCAAGTTGCTTTTTGCGGATATTTCCCTGCTGATATGCCAAAATTCAGTATAATTGTCTCCATGAACAAGTTAGGACTACCTGCAAGCGGTGGAGGAATGGCAGGAGTCGTATTCCACAACATTGTGGAGTGGATGCTTCTGCACGGGATGCCAACAGTAAAGATGCTTGACGAAGAAACTGGTGATACTGTAAAAATCACATCACCAAGAAAATGACATCAGGGTGTCTTATTTTAAATAAGGTTGACACCAAAAGTTTGAAAAAGTATGGTGAAAGAACCCAAAGAAAGCCGTTATGCGAAAGTCCCCCACCCTCAGAAAATACTGAGTCTGAATTTGCGTATAGGCGTTTAATCGTTTGCGCCTACGCGCACGATGATTTGCGTAGGCGCAAACGGTCGTGGGAACGGCTTCTATTCCCTGTTAGAACGGCATTTACTCCCTGCGCGAATACTGCCCAACCCCTATAAAGTCCTATCCGAATCAGTGATAGAAGATATTCGGACGAGTGATAGAAGATAGCCGCACGACACAGAGATTGCGTATCGTGAAAGGGGGCCTTTGACCTGCGGTCGAAGGTACTTTCGTTCGAAAATGAAAAGAAAAACGAGTTTTCCTTTTGCATTTTGCTCACTTATTCGTACCTTTGCAGCAATAATTTCGAAATTATAGTATTTTTATGGCACAAGAAGATGTATTTAAGAAAATCGTAAGCCACTGCAAGGAGTATGGTTTCGTATTCCCATCCAGTGAAATTTACGATGGTTTAGGAGCCGTGTATGACTATGGTCAG
>OCTX012245401.1_pt1 | contig 17389 bp, 15 predicted proteins | sample 1539691 | NCBI WGS metagenome assembly OCTX01 (sample SAMN02144231, study PRJEB22623) | gut metagenome | biome: sheep rumen | host: Ovis aries | place: New Zealand | reverse complement strand
TCAAACCTCGTCTCGGTCACGGTGTAGACCGCCTCGCCGGCTGCATTTACGATCGAGAAGGTGAGAGGTGTGTCCGCCTCGAATTCAAGGTCCAGATAGTAGTTGTCCGGGTAGCGAACGGTGAAGTCACCCCAGCGGTTGTCGACGATCGGCGCGTCGATGGAAGAAGCGCGCTGCGATGTCTCAAAATAGGGGCGCGTCTCCGTGAGGATCAGCATTACGGCTGCGCCGATCAGGATGATTGCGAAAAATGCCGTGATAAAGGCACTGTCCCCGCGACGGCTGCGGTCGGCGTCCGGGTTCCGCATGATGAGCCAGCCGCGGAACAGGACCGCACCCTCAATTGCAAACATGAGGAACTGGACCAGCGCCGGCAGCTTCGGCGCAAGGAACAGGCGGATGCCTGAGATCACAGCCATGACGGCGAGGAAAATGCAGATGATACCCGCGAAACGGGCCCAGCGGCCGTTCATTTCCATGATGGACTCCCTGTCCGTGAAGATCTCGTAGGCTTCCTCCGGAAGTGACGGGTCGTAGAGCTTGCGGAAATAGTGCCAGCCGTTGAACGTCGAGTTGATGTACTCCCAGCCCTGTTCACGGAAGATCTCGATGTAGCGGCCCATGTCGTCGATCTTCTGGTAATCTATCTGGTAGCGGTACTCGATGTCGGGATTCTTGACGAATCTGCTGGAGAAACATCCTCCGCGCACGAGCTGCCAGCCTTCGGCGGAGGCGCGGTTTAAGTCTTCGATCTCCTGTTCATAGTTCCAGGCCGAATAAATCTTGAAGGATCTCTTGTAAACGGCTGCCATTTTTATACCTCCCTGGCGTTATCCAGCATCCTCTGAAGCCGGGCGATCTCCGCGCGGAGCGCCTCGCGCCCGGCATCTGTCAGTTGATACAGTCTTCTTCGTTCGAGACCAGGCTCGTTTGACATGATCTCGCGGATCCAGCCCTTCTTGATCATGTTGCTTGTCGCACCGTACATGGTTCCGGATCCGATGGTTACGTCTCCTTCCGAGAGCTTCTCCGTCATCTGCATGATGCCGTAACCGTGGTTGGCGCCTTTGGCCAGGCAGAGCAGGATGTAGAAGTAGCTCTCTGACATCGGTTCGCTTCGTTTCATGTGTCACCTCCCGATATGTCATCACTTGATATGTCGTCTTTCGACATATATCATATCACGACATATGTCGACTGTCAACATATTTTTGATAAAAATAGGAGGAGGCGCAGACGACGCCTCCTTTTTTCGTTCACCCCAGAAACTCGGGGAAAATGCATTTCTCATCACACAGTATGTGATACAACTCACGCGAAGGACGCGGGAGATTTTCCACGCTGTCCCCGTACAGGACAGCCCACTCGTGATAGACTTCACTTTTTTCTTCCATGCGGTAGTAGTTGATGTGGTCGGGCTCCGCGTAATTCTGCGCGAACACGCTCGGGATGATCGAGACGCCGAGGCCCCGCGCGACAAAGCGAATCACCGCCTCGATGTTGTGGGATTCGAGACTGACCTCATAGGCTCCGTTCAAAGGCCGGAGAGCCCGGTCTGCGACCGCTCTGGATTTCTTCTGTGTGCTGGTCAGAACCAGACGCCGGTTCCGGAATGCCTCCACGGGCATGAAAGGAAGGGGTTCTCCCTCCACACGGTAACCGGCCTCATTCATGGGATGGTCCTTTGGCACGGCGATGAGGCAGGGATCCCGGTAGAACACCGTGTAGTTTACGTGGGGATTTCGCACCGGCAGGCAGACGATGGCGATGTCGAGCGCTCCGTGAATGATCTTATTTTCCAGCTCATTGCTGTTGTCTTCGATGATGCTGATCTTGATGTTGGGATAAGACTGCTGAAACCGGTAGACGGCTTCACGGACGCACAAATAATCCCGCAAATGATACCCGCAGCGCTTTTTAGGGCTGCGGGTTATTTTTTCGGTTTCAAAAAGTTTATTTCTAACTTGAGCGGAAGATGCTATAATCAATTTGATAAATAAAGAAAAGGAAACTTTGAAAAATGAAAGAATTCTTTATCGAGGACGACCGCATCCGCCTGCATGCAAAGTTGGACATGCCGGAAAACGCTGAAAAATGCCCTCTCCTGATCATCGTCCACGGCCTCACCGGCGACATGGAGGAACATCACCTTGTCGCGATCCGGAAGACCGCAAATGAAATTGGTTTCGCCGCTCTCCGCGTCGAGATGTACGGGCACGGGCAGAGCGAGGGGGATTTTGCAGATCACACCCTCTTCAAATGGATCTCGAACATCATGCGCGTCACCGACTACGCGCGTAACCTGCCGTTCGTGACCGACATTTATCTCGCCGGCCATTCCCAGGGCGGGCTTCTCACCATCCTCGCGGCGGGCATGCGGCCGGATGCGTACAAGGCGATCATTCCGATGTCAGCGGCGCTGGTTATTCCGGAAGGAGCGAGAAATGGAAAAATGCTTGCCTGCTTCGACCCGGACCACATCCCGGACGAGCTGGAAATCTGGGGGCATCCCCTTAAGGGCGACTATTTCCGCTGCGCTCAGATGATCCACGCGGAGGATGCGATCCGCCGTTACACGCGGCCGGTTCTCCTCGTCCACGGCGAGAAGGACGAGGCAGTGCCAGTCCGGTACTCGATCGACGCGGCGAAGATGTACGCGGACAGCCGTCTCGTGATCACCCCGGAAGACGACCACGGGTTCCACACGAACCTGCCGTTGGCGTGTGACGCAGTGAGGGAGTTTTTGCTTAAGATGGAGGGCTGAGCTCCACGGAGGCGGTTTTCACGCCAGCGGTCGTTCATTTCTATGAAGGACTCCAAAAACAAAGAAATCAACTGTGAAGCAGCACGAAAAGAGTGATGAAGAAAGGAGATCCTGAAAATGGAAACCATGACACTGAACGGGCAGCTGACAATAACCGCCCCGGACGGCTTTCACGAGATGGACGAGGCTGAGCGCTCGAAGCTGAACTTCTACGGGGAGCCGGCGAACTGCTGCATCTCCGATCCGGACCGTCACATCATCATTACGGCGGCCTGGAGGACGAGCGGATTTGCGGCGCTGGTCCTCAGCGCCCGCGAGAACATCAAAAAAATGGAGCAGGCCGTCAAAAAACCCATGGCTCCCTACGGCTACAAACTGGAGGAGTTCTTCACGGATTCCGTCGGCGGCGTCACAGCGGACGGGTTCCGCTACTCCTACACCGCGCAGGAGGTCCCGATGACCTGCGAGATCCGGTGCCTGAAGAAGGGAAAGACATTTTATTACATCCACTGCTATATGCGGACGGCGCTGCTTACGGAGAGCCGGAAGGTGATCCGGGAGATGCTCACGCAGGGAGAGTGGAGGTGAGCTGAGGCGCGTCAAGCGCCTCTTTTTATAAGCTGTCAACTTTACATATCGCATATTTTGGCATACAATACAGGTATGAACAACTAGGTTGAAAATGAAAACCTGCGAGGCCGTCATGAAAATCAAGATCAGTGTGAGAAGCGCATCCCGAAAAAAGGCAGCGGTCGTCTGGCGGACCGCAGACTATCCGGACCGTCCGATGACGGTCTCCGACTTCCTCGCGGAGACAGTCCGTCAAAATGTAAGAGAGTACAATGAGAGAAAAGACGCAGATGAGTTACTGCGTCTTTTTTCGCGTGATCCGGGTGAGAGTTCGCTTGAGGAGCAGCTGGAAGACATGGCATCGTCCGGCAAGGTCGCCTACGGAGACTCCGTAAACGATAAGAAGGCGGATGAGGAGGAGGCCGTCAGAAACGCGCTGCAGTGTTTCGACGACGGGATCGTGGCCCTCTTCGCGGACGGCGTGCGGTATACAAAGCGGGATGAGGTGATTCCGCTCAGGGATCAGAGTGAAGTGACGTTCGTCCGGCTGGTATTTTTAGCCGGGCGGATGTGGTGAGCGGTACAAATATCATTGCAGGAGGCGGATATGGCGTTCGATTACAATTCCAGAACCAGATGGGAAAAGGCAAGGATTGAAGCGTGGAATACAGTCAGCAAAATGAAAATAGACCGGCTCTCCAAAGAGAAGAGAGAACTTCTGGAGGCGGTGAGAGATTTCAGCAATTATCCGTACAGCAGTTTTCCGGTCATCAACAGGTGGGGGCGGGAAAATGTAAAGCCGGCTGCGGGGAAGCAGAGCCTGCGGGAGATCCTCTATGAGAAATGCCCGGAGATCATCGACATTCTGGTGCCGGCGGAGTACAGGGATGATTTCAACTATATGCTGGATGAGTTTGCTCATTTTCAGTATGCGAGGTCCCTGTTCCGGCCGACCGTGAGGACGGCGGATCCGACAGCCCATGTGCTGGACGCCTTCGGACTCATGCAGGCGTACAAGGTCCTCGGCATTTACGGCCTGACGCCTCTGGCCTACCTGACTGAGAAGCAGGCGGACGGGACGCCTGTCGACGGGGAGTTCCTTGACTTCAAGCGCAATGACAATGGCGCGCGGGACCTGCACATGATCCAGTTCGAGGACATTCTGGCGGCAAGGATTGACCGCGGGGATGAGGCGGTCACGAGCGCCGTCCGGGAGGCGATCCTCAGCGACAACAACACCGTGATCGTCACCGTGCCGCTCATTCGCGGGATCGTAAAGTCCAAAAACACGGAGCTTCATGAGCTGCTGGCCGGATTTCTGGTTGCCGCAAGGCTGCAGGAGGGCGTGCGCCAGGCCGTCTGCGAGAATGCGGACTGCGGCAGGGCGGAGGCATTTCTCACGATCCTGAAGGCGATCAACGACAATGACCTCCTGCGTTTTTCGGCCGTGAAGCGGGCCATCGCCACCTGGACGGGCATCTGCAGCCCCGAAGCGATGGACCGGGTCTCCGCCAAGGTCCTCACGGACCTTACCGAGGCGGTCACGGACCGGGCAAAAGCCCTTGAGATGACCCGGACCGATGACTCTGTCAGGATCGTCATCGGTCTCTGGGCCCTGGGCTTCTATGAGGCGAAGGACGCCATCGACCGCATGCTGGAGATTGCGGAGACGGGCACGAAGAACCAACGGCTGACCATTTCCTACTATAACCGCTACATGCAGTTCTCCGACTTCAGCGAGAAGGCAGCCGACAGGATGCTCGAGACCTACCCGGACGATCAGGAGATGGCGGCAGCCTTCATGCCCACCTACCAGTCTGCGGTGGACACGATCATCCGGAACTGCATCCGCGACACGAAGGACAAGCCGGTTTACAGCAACTTTTCGCAGGAGCTGGTTTTCATTCCTCTGGCTGTCAGTGAGCTCTTTGACAGCGAGGAGCAGGCAAGGCTCCATTACGGGATCCTGAAAAACCTTGCGGACAGCATGAAGAAGCGGCAGATCGAGTTCTCGCCCATGATCTTCCCCTGGTACGGCGCCGTTCTGGACAAGAGCGACCTCACCCAGCGGATGGTCATGATCGCCTATGCCCTGCAGGACCAGGACCTCATCGATGAGGTCTGCCTGAGGCTGACGGACATTACCGATTCCTACTACAATACCCGCAAAAACTATCTCTGCGTCCTCCTCCACGACCCGAAAACGAAGATCCAGAAGGATGCGCTGGTCGAATACGTGGCCGACAAGGAGAGCTTTACCCGGACCTGCGCCTATGAGCTCCTCGGGAAGCTGTCCCTCTCAAAAGAGGACATTCAGCACCTGGAGAAGCATCTGCGTCTTAAAAATGAAGACACCCGCCGCTATTGTTTAGAGCTCCTGGAAAAGCAGGATGAGCAGGGCCTTTTAGAGAGCATAAAGCGGCTTCTCGCCTCTGACAAGGAGCCGATCCGCCTCGCGGGGCTCGACATGTTAAAGCGCCGGAGCGAAGCGGGCGAGGAGGCAAAAAAGGCCGCGGCAGACCTTCTTAAGGAGGTGCTTCCGGAAGACGGGACACTCACGGACAAGGAGAAGGTCCTGTATGCGGAGATCGCCGGCAGCAAGGGGTCAGCCGATATCCTGAATACGAAAGGGTACGGACTCTATGATCCGGCTGCGGCGTACGATCCGGGGCCCGGCATCACCGGTGAGAGTGCCGGGAAGAAAGCCGGGCCCGGCCTGGACTACTTCTGCCTGACAGAGAAGGAGCAGGATTCGTATTTTGACAGGATCCGGGCCTTTGTCGTCGAGCACGGAAAAATGGAATACACGGGCGCAAACGGCGACAGACAGCTGCTTGAAAACGGGCTGTATATCCTGAACTATGATTACAATGTCGAGTTCTGGACCCGCTACCCCTTCCCGGAGCTCTGGGATGAAGTGTATGACACGATCATCAGGACCCCGAAGGTCCTCTTCAACCTGTATTACGCGATCCAGCCGGGTTATGACGAGACCACGGTAAAAGATGCGGAAGCTTATCGGAAAGCTGAGAAGACGATCTTCGGGAATGCCTGGTCGGGCTATAACTATGCCGATCCCAAATACAGGAGCAGCTACGGCGGCTCCAGCATCTATAAGACGATCCTGGAAATTATCGCGAGCAGGAAGCACCTCGTCCTGCCGATCGAGGTCGCCAGGGCAGCGGTTCTCATGGCAATCCGCCTGCCGGAGGAGATCCGCTGGATGGAGAAGGTGCCGCCGCGCTATGCGACGCTTGCCGGTTCGCAGCGGCAGACGGCCTGCTTCCTCCGCGCCGGCAAGTTCACGACGATCCTGGGCCGCGTCTCCCACTATGAAAATGATGATGAGTTCCGGGCGGCCTTCCCGCTTCTTTATGAGGTGGACAGGGTGTACCGGTTCGATGAACATGAACTGAATGCCAGCTACAACTACACCTCGCACAGCATCCTCTCGATGTTTGCCTACGTGAAGGCGTTTGAACTCGGCCTCATCACAAAGGATTTCCTCTATAAGGCGGCCTTTGAGATGGTCGGCCTGAGGTTCGCGGTGGGAGAGCTGGCGGAGCTCTTCAGACCCAACCTGACGGTCTCCACGCTTCTGAAGCTGAAATTTTACGCCCCTGTGGACATGGAGAAGCACACCGTGGACAGGGAGAGCACCTTCTGTCGGCTGTGCGCGGAGATGTACGGGAAAATCGTCAACCTGATCCTGGACGTGGAGCTGGGGCGCGGGGACACGCCGACGGTCTTCTCGCCGGCGGTTGCGCGCATTTCCAGGATCGAAGGCGTCTCCCGCCTCATGCAGATCCTGACGGCTCTGGGAACGGATACCCTCGACCGGGGCGCCTATTACTATTACACCGGCGGTACGGGCAAAAAAGAGTGCCTGAGCCACCTCCTCAAGGTCTGCTGGCCGCTCCCCTCGGAGACGGCGGAAGATCTGAAAAATGCCGTAAAGCAGAACAAGGTCACAAAGGAGCGGCTCATCGAGGTGGCCATGTACGCGCCCCAGTGGCTCGACCTGGCCGAGGAAGTCCTCGGGATGGAAGGATTAAAGAGCGGCTGCTATTATTTCATGGCTCACATGAACGAGCGGTTCGACGACCGCAGGAAGGCCGTGATCGCGAGATACACCCCGCTTTCGACGGAGGAGCTCAATAACGGGTGCTTTGACACCAACTGGTTCTTCGAGGTCTATCAGAAGCTCGGAGAGAAGAACTTTGCCCTTCTCTACAAGGCCGCAAAATACATCGCGGACGGCAGCAAGCACACCCGGGCGAGAAAATACGCGGACGCCGCAACCGGCAAAGTCGACCGGGATGAGCTCGAGAAAGCCATCAATGATAAGAGAAATAAGGACCTCCTCATGAGCTACGGCCTCATTCCCATGAAGGACAGGCAGGATGCGCTCCACCGCTACGAGTTTCTTCAGGCATTTCTTAAGGAGAGCCGGCAGTTCGGAGCGCAGCGCAGGCAAAGCGAGGCGCTCTCCGTGCAGATCGCGCTCAAAAATATGGCCACGACGGCGGGCTACGCCGACGACCTGCGGCTCGTCCTCGCCATGGAGACGGAGCTTGTCGCGCAGAATCAGCGGTATTTCGACGGCGTCGAGACAGGCGGCTATACAGCCCGGGTAATCGTGGACGCGGACGGAAAAGCGGAGCTTTGCGTGTACAAGGGAGAGGGCGGAAAGGCCCTGAAATCCGTGCCGGCAGCCCTCAGGAAGGACGAGACGTTCGGTGAGATCAGGGAGTTCACGGCCAAGCTGAAGAGCCAGTACTCGCGGTGTACGGCCATGTTCGAGCGCGCCATGGAGGAAGAGGAGGCCTACAGCCTGGGAGAACTCACCGGGCTCTGCAGGAATCCGGTGACGGCAGGCATCTTAGGTCGGCTGGTCTTCATCAGCGAGGCGGCCGTAAAACGCATCGAAGACGGAAGCGAAGCGAAAGATGCGGCGTCCGGAAGCTTCCTCGGCACCCTCAGCGAGCTTACGGCGGCGGAACCCGCGATCGATCCGGCGACGCTGTTTTATGTGGCGCATCCCGTCACCCTCTTTAAGCTGGGCGAGCTTGCCCGCTTCCAGAGACTCTTCTTTGAGAAGCAGAAAGAAAGCGGTACAAAGCAGCCGTTCAAGCAGGTCTTCAGGGAGTTCTATCCGAAGCTGGAGGAGGAGAAGGACGCCTCGGATTCGAGGCTGTTCGCGGGTTACCAGATCCAGCCGAAGAAGACGATTGCGGCTCTTCAGGGACGCAGGTGGGTGGCCGACTACGATGAGGGCCTCCAGAAGATTTATTACCGGCAGGGCATCGTGGCGACGATCTACGCGCTTGCGGACTGGTTCTCGCCGGCGGACACGGAGAGCCCAACCCTTGAATATGTCTCCTTCTATGACCGGGAGACCGGCAAACCGAAGAAGCTCTCGGAGATCCCCGATATCCTCTACTCGGAGGTTATGCGGGATGTTGATCTCGTGGTCAGTGTGGCGCACGTCGGCGGCGTTGACCCCGAGACCAGCCATTCGACGATTGAGATGCGCCGCGTGATTTTCATTTTCAATATGGAACTGTTCGGCCTTACCAATGTGACCTTTGAGGGCTCCCACGCCTTCATCAAAGGCAAGTACGACAATTATACGGTCCAGTTGGGCAGCGGCGTGATCCACAGGGAGCGCGGCGGCATGGTCAACATCCTGCCGGTGCATCCCCAGCAGCGCGGCAGGCTCTTCCTGCCCTTTATCGACGACGATCCCAAGACGGCGGAGATCCTCTCGAAGATCCTGCTGCTCGCGGAGGATCAGAAGATCAGGGATCCGTATATCCTGAGCCAGATAACGGCGGGGTGATGAGGGGGCGAGGGAGGATTCCCTCATAAAAGTGTAAAAACACTGGGAGGATTCCCTCATAAAAATGTAATAGCGGCAGTTAATAAGGAAAGCAGCGGTCTGCTATGTCAGATGGGCAGGCCGCTGTTTTTTTTCGGAAGAACAAGATAAGATATTGGCAATACGCAGCCTCTAGTCCGTACTTTGGGACAACAATTTAATTATTATATAGTCAGCATCCGACAGGGCAAGTGATTGAAAGAGGTGAACCATGTCAGAACCACAGCTCAGCCCCCAGCGGCTCCGGACGCTCTGCGTCATGAAAATACTGCTCAGGTACTCCGATGAAGAGCATATTCTGTCCGCGAGCGATATCGTAGGTTATCTGAGGACCTGCGGCCTGGATGCGGAGCGCAAGGCGATTTACTCGGACATCAGTATCCTTCGCCAGTTCGGGATGGATATCGAGACGATTCCGAGGGTCGGATTCTACCTGAGCTCCCGGGAGTTTGAACTGCCCGAGCTGAAGGTGCTGGTCGACGCGGTCCAGTCGTCCAAGTTTATTTCAGCCAGAAAGTCAAATGAACTGATCCGTAAGCTCGAGTCTCTGACCAGCGAGTCGAAGGCGAAGCAGCTCCAGCGGCAGGTGTTTATCCGCAACCGTGTCAAGGCGGAGAGCAAGTCCGTCTACTACAATGTCGACAAGATACACGCTGCGATCAGCGGGAATGTCCGGATATCCTTTCAGTACTGTGAATGGACCCTCGACAAGAAGCTCAAGGTCAGGAAGAACGGCGAAAAATATATTGTAAGCCCCTGGGCGCTGATGTGGGAGGATGAAAATTACTACCTCATCGGCTGCACAGAAATTGCAGGCGAAACCTGCGTGCGCCATTACCGCGTCGATAAAATGAAAAACACGGAGATCCTTGATGCCGCGCGCATCGGCCGGAAAGAGTTTGAGGGTTTTGATCTGCCGGCGTACGCCAAGAAGACCTTCGGGATGTTCGGCGGCGTCGACTATACGGTGAGCCTGAGCTGCGAACGATCGCTCATCGGCGTGGTCCTCGACCGGTTCGGCAGGGATGTCTCGATTATTCCGGAGCCGCCGGACCGCTTCCGCGTGAATGTCCCCGTGGCGGTGAGCCCTCAGTTCTTCGGCTGGGTGACCGGGATCGGCGAGGGGATGACAATCACCGGGCCGGAGGAGGTGGTAAATGAATATCGCGAATACCTTGGGAAGCTGATTCGGAAATACTGATAGGGAAAAGGATTTATACGGAGTCAGCGGGAGCGCCGGCCGGGTGGCTGGCGCTCTTTTTTCAGACAGTATAAAGAATAATCCGCCGGAAACAACAAATATGAGATTTGTCATTTCCAACGGATTATTATATTAACCGGTGATAAGCCTTATATCAATTCATCCGCCTCACCCGAACCGACAATCGGAGAATCATCTGTAATCCCCGCTTTCTCGCGCCACGCTTCATAGTCCTCAAGGTCTGAACTGATGAGTGTCAGGCAAGCCGTGGCAACCGCAGCGTCATCCAATTGCCCGACTACCGGGATCACGTCAGGGATCAGGTCGACAGGCGCGAGCCAGTAGGCAAGAGCGCTCACTGCCGCAATAACGGATCCGATTGGCACATCCGTATACTCATTTTTGGAATACTCACTTTGTTGATGATTGCTTTATTAACGGATTCAAAATGCAGGACATTCTGATCCTCTTTGTACTGAGTACCGATAAATAGTTTGCAGGCATTGTCAGCGATAATTTTAGTGGAGATAAAGTCAAAACCGCCGCCGATCACCCCGCCGACAACAGGAACCATTTTTCCGAGATTGATAATACCGGTCTGGCCGAACTTGGTAATCAGGCGGAATCCGACCTTTTTATTGATAGCCTTGATCGTTTCAAAGGAGAGCTTAAGAAATAATTATAGCACCGGCAGCAGGTTTTATAAAGTATACATTCACTTGATAAGCTGTAAGTGGTACAATTGCAGTATGAAGAATTCCCAGAAACTGTATGATATGACCGTCAGCGAGAAGCTCAGAGACTGGGAAAAGCTGATGAGCGATTATGTCTATATGAAGGGGAAGATACGTCTGCATGATGAAATCCGATTTGATGAGATGTATGATCTTCTCTCGAGAATCAGGACATTTTCCTCGGAGATGATTCGGGATCTTCTGAATGGTTCCTTGGATGAGAATCGGGTGCTCATGGTTGTCTACCAGCTGCTTCCGGCTTATGTGATCCTTATAAGGGAGTTTAACAGGAGATATTATTTTGAGAAAAACGAACGTCCCGAAAACTACGGTATATTTCTCGGCTATTTTGATGAGCTGGTAAATCCGGAACTCCGTCAGCGAATCAAGGAGCACTATTTCCTGGAAGAGCGTATGCACGACGAGGATGTTTTGGGAATACTGGATGCGCAGATGCTCATCGTGATAAACGGCAGAACTCTGATTACAGATGAGATGGCAATGATGGAAGCCTGCAAGAAGGAATCAGTCTACAACGAGTTGCAGGGACACCTGAAGGAGGCCGCAGAGCAGGAGCTCGTGGATGATATTCTTGCCGGGGAGGAAGAGAACGGGCTCTCGGAAGCGGCGTGCAGGAGGTGCGTGGCGGGGGCGTTTGCGTAAATAGTTATTTATGATGATTATATAAAGAGGACCGAAAAATGAAAAAACTGCTGATCGTCATCGACATGCAAAATGACTTCATCGACGCCGCGCTCGGCACGAAGGAGGCCGTCGCGATCGTCGAGGCTGTGAAGGAAAAGATCCGGAGCTACCCTCCGGAAAATATCATCGCGACCATGGACACCCACGGTGAGAACTACATGGAGACGCAGGAGGGGAAATATCTGCCCGTCCCGCACTGCATCAGGGGCTCCGAGGGCTGGCAGATCCGCGCGGACATCGCGGAGCTCCTTCACGGCGCGAAGATCTATGAGAAGCCGACCTTCGGGAGCACGGCGCTGGCGGCGGACCTTAAGGACATTTCCGAGAAGGAGGAGATCGAACTCGAGCTCGTCGGCCTCTGCACGGACATCTGCGTGGTCTCCAACGCGCTCCTTCTCAAGGCGGTGATGCCGGAGGTGAAGATCTCCGTGGACGCCGCGTGCTGCGCGGGCGTCACACCTGAAAAGCACCTGGCGGCGCTTGAGACGATGCGCTCGTGCCAGGTGCAGGTGCTGAACAGTTGAAAACCACTGAAACATCTACGCGGCCGCACCGACCACATGAACCCCGCCAAACAGGAGATCGCCGAGCTCACCAATCCCAAGCTCCGCAAGGGAAGTCTCAAGGATGCCATCGAGGGCGCGGACGTATTCATCGGCGTTTCCGCTCCCGGCGTGCTGACCACCGAGATGGTAAAGACCATGAACCGCGACGCCATCATCTTTGCCTGCGCAAACCCCACCCCCGAGATTTTCCCCGAAGACGCCAAGGCGGGCGGCGCTTTGGATGTGCGCGCAAGCGATATCAACGACGCCATGAAGCTGGCTGCCGCCTCTGCCATCGCGGGCCTGGTCTCCGACGAAGAACTCAATGCCGACTATATTCTGCCCAAGGCATTTGATCCGCGCGTGAAGGACGCGGTAGCCAGGGCGACCGCCGAAGCAGCCCGTGCCAGCGGTGCTGCAAGAATCTGATAATTGCTGCAAATATTCACAGCGGAGACCGCCTCATCAGCGGCCTCCGCTGTTTTCATATAACATCACCAAAAGCATAAAACGGTTTTATGGAAAATACCGAAGCAAAGGATGTACAATAAATATTCTTGATAGAGAACCCAAAAATCATGTATTGGACAGGGAATAAAAATTAGGATATTCTATATACAACAAGAAAAAGCAGGAAAACGATAAATAATTTTTATCAAAACAAGGAGGAACGCTTATGAAGATCACAGACGTCCGCGTAGAGCACTACCGCTGGCCCAAGGCAAAGCCTATCGCGAACGGAAAACACACCTACACCCACAATGAGCTGAATCTTCTCATCGTTGATACCGACGAAGGCATCACCGGCTATGGCTGCAGCTGGGCCATCGAATTTGCCGAGACCATGGGCAAGGCCATCATCGGCATGGATCCCCTGGATACCGAGCGTATTTTCCAGAAGACTTATGTCCCCAAGTTCATCGGCCGCCGCGGTACCAGCCTGAAGACCGTCTCCGCCATCGACATTGCTCTCTGGGATATCAAGGCCAAGGTCGCGGGCATGCCCCTTTACAAGATGCTCGGCGCGCACAAGGAAAAGGTCGAGTGCTATGTGGCGGGCGGCTACTATGCTCCCGGCAAGGGCCTCAAGGAGCTGCAGCAGGAGATGGAAGAGTACCGAAGCTGGGGCGTCAACGCAGTCAAGATGAAGGTCGGCGGCGTTTCGCTGCGGGAAGACGCGGCCCGCGTCAAGGCCGTGCGCGAGGTCATCGGCGAGGATGCCAAGCTCATGATCGACGCTAACTGCGCCTACCGCTTCTTTGAAGCCGTTGAGTTTGCCAAGATGGTGGAGGAGTACCACCCCTACTGGCTGGAGGAACCTGTGGATGCCGATGATTATGATGGCTACAGCAAGGTCGCTGAAAAAACCGTCATCCCCATTGCAGGCGGCGAGAACGAGGTCTCCCGCTTCGGCTTCCGCGATCTCATTACCAAGGCCCGCGGCATTGCCATCCTCAACCCTGACGCCACCTGCCTCGGCGGCGTGACGGAGTTTATGAAGGTCGCCGGCATGGCGGACGCCTTTGGCCTGGACATGAGCCCTCACGGCCAGCAGCAGGTGCATGTGCATCTCGACTGCGCCGTTCCCAACGCCACCATCGCCGAGTTCTACCCGCCCCAGTACGACGCCAAGGTCTACGAGGCCTTCAAGAACCCTGTTGTCTTCAATGCTGACGGCACAGTCAGCCCCTCTCAGGCACCCGGCGCCGGCCTCGACATCAACTTCGACGTGATGGCCCCCTACCGTGTGAAGTGAGGATTACAGTATGAAAATCACCGACGTCAAGGTTCTGCGCGCAAACCGCGCGGTTTATTGCAAAATCTACACCGACGAGGGCATCGTCGGCCTCGGTGAGAGCGGGGCCTGGGGCTTCCTGGAGGCCTCGGCCCAGGCAATCCTGACCATGGGGGAATACCTGATTGGGAAGGATCCGCTGGACATCGAACACCACTGGCAGTACCTGTACCGCTTCTCGCATTTTCGCGGCGCGGCGGTTATGGGCGCCATGTCCGCCATTGACATTGCACTCTACGATATCGCAGGCAAATATTTCAATGTCCCCGTGTACCGCCTGCTCGGCGGCAAGTGCCGGGACAAGGTGCGTGTCTACAACCACACCTCCGGCAGAACCGAGGAAGAGCTGGTGGAAAACGCGATCAAAGGCGTGGAGCAGGGCTACACCGCCCTCGGACACCTGAACCCCTACTTGGACGAACCGCGCACCGCGCCCTTCTCCGACGGCAACGCCGCCCTGCTGTACAAGGCGGAGCGCCGTATTGCCAGGGTACGGGAGGCGGTGGGGGAGGAGGTAGACCTCTGCCTTGAGCTGCACCGCCGTCTGGAGCCAGGCCTTGCCGTCCAGCTCTCGGCCCGCCTGGAGCCCTATAACCCCATGTTTCTTGAGGATCCCATTCGCCCGGACAACTTTGACGAGATGGGCCGGGTCGCCGCACAGTGCCGTATCCCCATTGCCACCGGCGAGCGCATCAACACCTATCATGAGTTCGAGATGCTGCTTGAGCGCGGGGCCTGCAGCTATGTGCGCGCCTCACTCGGCGTGTGCGGCGGCTTTACCGGCGCAAAAAAGATCGCCGCCGTAGCGGAGGCGCACCATAAGAGCCTGGTGCCGCATAATCCATGCAGCCCGGTCATGACCAATGCGGTTTTGCAGTTTGTCGCGGCAACTGACAACATCGCCATTACCGAATACCCCAACCCCTTCGCTGCCTCGACCGCCGATCACCTGACCGGCAGCGGCGTGAAGCTGCGCCAGTGCGATATGGTCGATCACATCCCGGAGATGAAGGACGGTTATCTTCCGGTTCCGGAGGAGCCCGGCATCGGCATCGACGTGATAGCGGATCTGGAGGAAAAGTTCCCCTTCCGTCCCCATAAGGTCATGACGCGTCTGAATCTGGACGGCTCCATCTGCGACCAGTAATGCTATTCTTTCATGGCATGGAACAATGAATATTTAGAATTTGAGTAATAGGTTAACGCATGATAAACTGAACATAGCAAAACCCGGGAAACTTGTTCTCCTGATTGGATAACAGCAAAATAAAGAAAAGAAAGGAAAAGGAAAATCATGTCTACGCAACTCATTATCTGCCTGGTGATCTTCGTCCTAACCTGTGCCGGTTACATGACCGGCGTGTGGAGTCTGGCTACCGTGGCAATGACCTCTATCTCCGCGCTGGCCCTCACCGGCTGCCTGTCCGCACAGGACGCCCTCGCATACTTCTCCAACAACAACGTCATCATGATCGGCGCCATGAGCGTTGTTGCCGCAGGCTTCAACAAGACCCAGTTCTGCACGAACCTCGCAAACGGCATCTCCAGAATCGCGAAGGGCAGCCTGTCCAAGGTGCTGCTGATGTACTGCATCCTCGCCATGCTTCTGAGCCAGATGGTGCAGAGCCCTGTCGTTGTCTTCGGCATCGTCGCTCCCCTCTGCATGGCCTCCGCCGACTCCATGGGCATCTCCAAGTCCAAGATCGCCCTGGCCCTGGGCATCACCTCCATCGCCACCTGCTGCACCATGCCCATCGGCACCGGCGCTACCCAGGCGGCCGAGCTCAACGGCTACATCGCCGCCTACTATGACAAGCTCGAGAACTTCACCGGCACCATGCCCGTCGTGGGCTTCTTCGATCCGCTGAAGGCCCGTCTCCCCATGCTGATCTTCACCGTTATCTACTGCGCGTTTGTCATGCCCCGCTTCTCCCCGGACCAGCCCTCCGTCAAGACCGCCGAGAGCGAAGTGCACAAGACCGCCGAGAAGAAGGCTCTGCCCGCTTTCTCCGAAATCGCCGGCATCGTGATTTTCTTCGGCACCGCTGTTGCCCTCATGCTCCAGGCCAACGTCCTCAAGTCCCTTGCCATCTGGCAGATCTGCCTGATCGGCGCAGTCCTCATGGTTATGTGCGGAGTTCTCAGCCCGAAAGAAGCCGGCAAGGCCATCCCCGTGAGCATGCTGCTCCTGGTTGTCGGCGCGCTGGCCATGGCGGGTGCTCTGTCCGGCACCGGCGCCGGTGACTGGATCGGCGGCGGCATCGCGAAGGTCGTGGCGAATGTCAACAACAACTACATCGTCGGTCTGATCTTCTTCGTGATTCCCTTCGTACTGACCCAGTTCATGTCCAACCGCGGCGCGATGCTGATCTTCATCCCCATCGCGATAGCGACCTGCTACAAGGTCGGCGGCGATCCCCGCGGCCTCATCATTCTGATCCAGGCTGCTGCGCTGACCGCGTTCATGACCCCGATGGCCACCGCTGCCGTCCCCTACATGATGGAGTACGGCGGATATGACCAGAAGGATATGTTCAAGGGCGGCTGGCTCTTTGCCATCATCGGCTGCATCATCTCCGTCGGCTGGATCATGACCGTCATGCCCGTTCTCTGATCGCATCATAAAACCATAAAACATAACGACCGCCCCTGTCTGATCACAGGGGCGGTTTCTGAAACAGGAGGAAGTCCTGCCCTTCAAGCAGGAGATGTTTAAACTCGGCGAAACCTGTAAACTCCTGGCTGAGCGCGCGGGCGCGAAGATCATTACCGGGCAGGAGGTCACCAAAGAGTTTGCCGAGGCCTACAAGCCCGATGCCATCATCATTGCGGCCGGTTCCTCACCGCAGCGCTGGATATCTGATAAACATGAACAGAGCCGCACGATCTGTGCGGCTCTGTCTGCTACTTCTGATAGGCGCTGCCGTTGTACTGGCTCTCTGTGACCACCGAGAAATGGAAAATCGGCCTGTCCACGCGCAGAATGCGGATCGCGTGGGGGAGCTTCGGCGGCAGAAAGACGAGGGATGAGCGCGTCAGCACATGCTCCTCGCCGTCTATGATGACATGCACTTCGCCGTGAAGCACATGCGGGTCCTCCGGGTCGGAACCGAAAAAGCCGATGATTTCAGCGGAATCATGACTATGCTCGGCAAAAATCGGATCGAGCGCCGGCACTTCTTTATACCAGGAGA
>OCTX012289099.1_pt1 | contig 17392 bp, 12 predicted proteins | sample 1539691 | NCBI WGS metagenome assembly OCTX01 (sample SAMN02144231, study PRJEB22623) | gut metagenome | biome: sheep rumen | host: Ovis aries | place: New Zealand | reverse complement strand
GGGACCGGGGCTGGCGGTCCGCATCATCGGGGAGATCACAGGAGAGAAGCTGCGGATTCTGAAGGAAGCGGATGCCATATTCCGTGAAGAAGTGAATGCGGGTACCCGTCCGGAGAACAGGCCGGACCAGTATTTTGCCGTGCTGACGAATACACGGAGCGTGGGTGTGATGGGAGACGCACGGACATACGGTTACACGGTTGCGCTCCGTGCCGTCTCAACGGATGATTTCATGACCGCGGAATGGACCAGACTGCCTTATGAGGTTCTGGAAAAAGCCGGCAGCAGGATAGCCAATGAACTGGCGGACGTATCGAGAGTCGTATACGACATCAGCTCAAAACCGCCGGCAACGGTAGAGTGGGAATAAGCGCAAAAATTTTCTTTTATTTCGTCACCAGCTTCTTCTCGTTGAAGGCATTCCTGTACTGGGAAGGGGTCATGCCCTCCATCGTGCGGAAGACGCGCATAAAATATTTCTCGTCCACGAAGCCGCAGATGGAGGCGATGCGCTTCAGACTGTAGGAGGCGCTCGGTGAGGTGCAGAGAAGGTTCTTGGCTGCGTTGATCCGGTAGTAATTGAGCAGGCCTTTGACGGTATACCCCGTGTGTTTTTTGAGAAGGGACGTGAGGTAAGTGGGGTGATAGCCAAGCTTCTCCGACAGATCCCGGACAGAGAGCGGAGTGTCGTAATGTGTGCGGATCCATTCGATCGTTTCTTTTATGACAGGCGGAAACCGATCGTTCCGGCTGAATTCGTAGTCGGCATAATCCGCGTAGAAGGCTGTCAGGAGAAGATTCAGGGCATAATGCGTCCTCCAGTTGCGCTGGTAATTGGCCCGGCGGGCCATGTCCAGGAGCTGGGCAAAGAGGATGAAGGAACGTTTCTGCGGCGGCAGGTGGGAATATTCCGGCAGGATGATGGTTTCATCCGAGATCTGGTTCAGGCCGGGGACCGGCCGTGAGGAAAAGAGCTGCCGGGCAGCTTCATTGTGTCGCACCAGGGCGTTATGGTTGTAGATGCGCCAGTCCGGATCCGTGATGTAAAAGTGAGTCCAGTAGTAGGAAAGAGGACCGCTGCTGGGCTGATGTCCGTAATGGGTCATATCCGGGATTAGGAGAATGGACTGATTGGGACCGACTGAGAACGGAATCTCGTTCTGCGTGATGTGCAGGGTCCCTTCCCTCACGATGATCAGGACGAAAGAGTCGATATTTCTGCGGGCATGAAGAAAACCGTCGCTGCTGACCAGGTTTCCGCTGCTCAGATATTCGACAGGATATTCGGCCTGATAAGTACAGTACAACATCTGTGATTTACCCACCTCTTCTTTCAAATTGTGAGTTGTCACACGCGTCTCACCGAATTTATTATAAAGGTGATTTCCGATGCATGCAAGCATACGGAAAGGGGACGAAGGTAATTCATAAAAAAGCGATGGGAGGTAAAAAGGATGAAACTGAAGAAGATGATTTCCAGGATACTGGCCGGCGCCATGGTACTTTCGGCGATGAGTATGGGTACGATGGCAGTACATGCGGAAGAAACAGTAGAACTCACCTTCATGGGCTGGGAGGCTTCTCCGCTTGAGACGAAGGCAGTCGAAGACGGTATCGCTGCTTTTGAAGCAGAGTATCCCAACATCAAAGTTACATATACTCCGGGTCTTGCAGGTGCCGAGTACAATGCAAAGATCCTCACCTCTGCAGCTGCAGGAGCGCTTCCGGATGTCATGTTCGTGTCTGCCGAGTCCTATCGCCAGATCGCAGGCGCAGGCGCTCTGATGGAGCTGACCGACATGTTCGACTCCAACTATTCCTTTGATGACTTCATTGAATCGTCACGCACAATCATGGATATCGACGGCCATGTATATGGAATTTCCTCCTGCACGGTCTCCCCGATCATCTATTACAACAAGGACGTATTCGATGCGGCAGGTGTTCCCTATCCCAGCTCCGATCCGGCTGACTGCTGGACCATCGATGAGTTCCGTGAGGTCGCAAAGTCCCTGACTACCGATGATGTTTACGGTGTCTACGGTCTTGAGACCGTTCAGGATACCCTGAATGCCCAGCTGCTTTCCAACGGCGGAGCAAGATACAATGAAGATTTTACCGAGAGTATCATCAATTCCCCGGAGAGCAAGGAAGTATTCGAGACGATCAAAGCCATCCGTGTAGAGGACGGTTCCGCTCCGGATGCCACTACTCTGGACGCGGTAGGCATGTCCGCCGCCCAGATGCTTGAGACCGGTAAAGTCGCGATGCTGTGCGACGGTTCCTGGGCGCTTCAGGAGCTGGCTGCTTCCGGCATGAATATCGGAATGGCTCCGCTGCCCTCCTATGGAGAAGTCCTTACCACAGGTCAGGCGCATCTGCACTGCATCTCTTCCACTACAGCGCATCCCGAGGAGGCATGGCTGTTCCTGCAGTTCCTCTCCGGCATGGAATATCAGGGCGCTCTGTGCAAATCCGGACTGTGGATGCCCAACCGTTATTCCATGTATGAAGGCGAGCAGCTGGAAGGCTGGTACGACGAGAGCGTACACGGCGACAGCTACAGACCGATGCTTGACTATTTCATGAACGCAAAGGTCGATCCTTCCGCCCTTCAGAAATCTGCCCAGGCGAGAGACATCCTGATGGAGGAGTCTGATATGTACTTCAAGATGGATCAGGATATTGACACGACTCTGGCCAATATCGACAGCAGAATCAATGCGGCGATCCAGGATGCCATGGCTGACTGAAGATAATCTGTCCACACAGATCAGGGAAAAGATCCCGGCAACGGGGACCAATTGTATCTGAGATGAAAAAGAATGCACCCCGCACGTCTGTCCGTGCAGGGTGCATTTACAACAGAGGGGACAGGCCGGCCGGGCTGCCGGCAGGCAGGAGAGGAGGTTCTTCGTTTTGAAAGGAAAGAAAAAAACGGGAAAGCTCAAGGATGATTCCAGATGGGCGTGGCTGATGTTGGCTCCGAACATCATAGGTTTTTTCATGTTCATGCTGGTGCCGGTTGTGGCAACCTTCGTGATCAGCTTCTTCAAGTATGATATGCTGACCACCCCGAAATTCATCGGCCTTACGAATTATATTACCATGTTCCATGACCCGATCGTCTGGCAGGTTACGCGCAATACACTGGTTTACACGCTGATTACCGTGCCGGTCGGAATGGCCATTTCCCTTGTGCTGGCGGTCATGCTCGACCAGAATATTGCCTTCCGCAGGTTTTACAGGGCGGCTTTCTTCCTCCCTTCTATTACGTCCATGGTTGTTGTCGCCATTGTCTGGCAGTGGCTTTACAATCCGGAATTCGGACTGATCAACTATTTCCTTTCTCTGATCGGAATCAAGGGCCCCAAGTGGCTGCTGAACGCGCATACGTCGCTTCTTTCCCTTGCCATAGTAGGGATCTGGAAAAACGCCGGATATAATATGATCATTTTCCTGTCCGGCCTGCAGGGCATCTCCACCAGTTATTATGAGGCGGCAAAACTGGACGGGGCAGGAACCTGGCAGCAGTTTCGCTATATTACACTTCCGCTGCTCACGCCCACGACCTTCTTTATCTTCGTCATGTCCGTGATCGGTTCTTTCCAGGTGTTCGATCAGGTTATGCTGATGACGGAGGGCGGACCCGGGCGGTCTTCTTCCGTTCTGGTTCATTACCTGTATCAGAACGCCTTTCAGTACTTTAAACTGGGTTACGCGTGCGCGATCGCATATCTGCTTTTCTTCATCATTATGACGATTACAATCTTCAATATGAGGATGGAGAAAAAGATGCGGGATGTCTATTAAGGAGGTGCGGTTATGGGAAAGAATAAAAAGGACATAGCTGTTAAGATTATTGCGCATGTGGTCCTGCTCATCGGCGCGTTTACCATGCTGGTTCCCTTCTTCTGGATGGTCTCCTCTTCCCTGAAAAGCCTGGGTGAAGTCTTCGTCTTTCCTCCGAAACTGTTCGGCGAGAGACTGGTGTGGGAGAACTATACGCATATTTCAGGCCGCTTTAATTATTTCAATTATTTTCTGAACAGTGTAAAAGTTTCGGCCTGGGTCGTATTTTTCCAGGTGATGACATCAGCCTCGGCGGGTTTTGTGTTCGCGAAACTGAATTTCCCGGGGAGGGACAAGATCTTTCTGCTCTATCTTGGCACGATGATGATTCCTTTCCATGTAACGGTTATCACCAACTATCTGCAGATGTCCAGATACGGGCTGGTCAATACACTCTGGTCCCTGATGCTGCCGGCTTCCGTATCGGCTTTCGGGACCTTCCTGATGAGGCAGTTCTTCATTACGGTGCCCAGTGAACTGATCGACGCGGCCAAGATTGACGGCTGCAATCCATTGATGATTTTCTTCAGGATTGCCCTCCCGCTGGCCAAGTCGACCATCGCGACCCTGTGCATCTTCTGTTTTATGAATGTCTGGAATGACTACTTTACACCGCTGATCTATCTCAACAATGACAGAAAGTACACGCTTCCGCTGGGCCTGGCCCGTATGAAGGGCATGTATTCGACCGACTGGCCTGTGCTTATGGCCGCTTCCGTGATCGCGGTCCTTCCGGTCCTGATTGCCTTCCTGCTTGCCCAGGATGCGTTCGTAAAAGGAGTTATGATGTCCGGCTTGAAAGACTGATACAAAAGAGCAGCGGCTGTCCGGAAGAGATACAGGGCAAAAGCAGCAGCTGCATGGGACTTATGAAGAAACAGCAGTGTCCTGAGAGGCATGAAGCAGCACAGGAAGCAGAAAGAGGAGGAAAATATGGCATACTGGAAAATGCAGCATGGGCAGTCCGTGGTTCTGCAGGACGGGGAGCTCCTCCGGCGCAGAAAAGCAAACCTGGATTATATGATGGAACTGAAGACGGAAAATCTGACGCTTTCTTATCTGATGGAAGCCGGCCTGTATAAGACTTCGGAGACGCAGACGCAGATTCACGGCGGATGGGAATTCCCGCTCTGCGAACTGCGGGGCCACTTTCTGGGGCATTGGCTCTCTGCCGCGGCCATGCATTATGAGGCGACGGGAGATAAGCTGCTTCTGGCGAAGGCGGAGCAGATCGTTGATATCCTGGCCGAGTGCCAGAAAGAGAACGGCGGGAAATGGGCCGGATCCATCCCGGAAAAATATATGACCTGGATCGCCATCGGCAAACAGGTCTGGGCCCCGCAGTATACGGTGCACAAGACATTCATGGGACTGCTGGATATGGCGCAGAAGGCCGGATGCACAAAAGCCCTGGATGTGGCGGTTCATTTTGCGGAGTGGTTCTATGAATGGAGCGGCCGGTATTCCAGAGAACAGTTCCAGAAGATCCTGGACGTGGAGACCGGCGGAATGCTGGAGATCTGGGCGATCCTGTACCGCCTGACCGGAAAGGACATGTTCCGGGAACTGATGGACCGGTATTACAGGGAAAGTCTTTTCGACGGTCTTCTGGAAGGCCGGGATGTCCTGACCAATATGCATGCGAATACGACCATTCCGGAAGTTCTCGGAGCGGCTGCCTGGTATGAGGCGACCGGCGAGGAAAAGATGCTGGAGATCGTAAAACGCTACTGGGAAGCGGCCGTCACCCGGAAAGGCAGCTATGCCACAGGCGGACAGACCTGCGGCGAGATCTGGTCGCCCGACGGACAGCTTGCGGCCCGCCTGGGAGACAAGAATCAGGAACACTGCACAGTATACAATATGATGCGCCTGGCGGAGTTCCTGTTCCGGCAGACCGGTGACTGTGCTTTCATGGATTATTGGGAGAAAAACCTTTATAACGGCATCATGGCCCAGGGGTACTGGAAAGGCAGCTTCACGCATGGATTCCAGTATAATGAAGGGCTTCCGGATGAAGGGCTGCTCACCTATTTTCTTCCCCTGCGGGCGGGGGCCAGAAAAGGCTGGGCGACAAAGACCAATGATTTCTTCTGCTGTCATGGGACCCTTGTACAGGCAAACGCGGCGCTGAATAACGCGATTTATTATACCCATGAGGGAGAAGTGTGCATCTGCCAGTATTTTGATTCGCAGCTCTGCTGCGAAGACGGAGGACTGACGATCCGCCAGATGATCGACAGGCAGAACGGAAATGCACCCGGCGCTTCCGGGGTGCAGCGGATCAATGACGTATGCCCGGTCATAACAGCCGATCCGCGGAAACTTGCCGTGGAACTTTATGTGAGCGGCGCGGGGGAAGGACTGACCCTGAAGGTCCGCATTCCGGCCTGGACAAAGGGAACTTCCATCGTTATAGACGGCAGCCCTGCAGAAGGAGAATGGACGCCCGGCAGTTTCGCGGAGCTGAAGATCAGCGGTCCGGAAAGCCGGATCCGGCTGGAGTTCCTGAAGGCGATTACAATAGAGACGCTCCCGGGTGATGAGCGTATGGCAGCGTTTCTTGACGGACCGGTCGTCCTGGCCGGACTCTGCGATGAAGAGAGAACCCTCTATGTATCCGGTCAGGCGCCGGAAGCAGTTCTGACGGCGGATAATGAGCGCGAATGGGGGTTCTGGAAGCATACATACAAAACCGTGGGACAGGAACGCGGGATTCGTTTCATTCCGCTTTATGAAGTGGGATACCAGCCATACTCTGTATATTTTCCGCTGGAGTACCGCTGACACTGCAGCCCTTCCTTCGTGAGGGCCGAAGAAGGATGGAAAACGGAGCGGGGCTGTCACGCCGGCGAGCGGCTTTGCAGCTCCGCTCAGATTTATATTGCCGCCGGTACATGGCGGCGGAATGGAGATTCCTATGAGACTGCAATCGTTGAAACCGGGAAGTGTCCGTATCCGGGATCCCTTCTGGTCCAAACATGTTGACCTGGTGCGGAAGGCGATTATTCCCTATCAGTGGGACGCCATCAATGACAAAGTCGGGGATGCCGAGCCGAGCCACTGCCTGGAAAATTTCCGGATCGCCGCCGGCAGGTCCTCCGGATCTTTTTACGGAGCGCCTTTCCAGGATACCGATGCAGCCAAATGGCTGGAAGCGGTCGGCTTTACCCTGGCGGATTATAAGGATGAGGAACTGGAAAAAACAGCCGACGAAGTGATCGACCTGATCGCGGAAGCCCAGTGCAGAGACGGATACGTCAATACGTTCTATACCCTGACGAATCCGGAAGGAAGATGGAGCGATCTGTGCGAGGGGCACGAACTTTATACAGCCGGCCATCTGATGGAGGCGGCCGTCGCATATTATCTCGGGACCGGAAAAAGAAAATTCCTTGACTGCATGTGCCGCTTTGCCGACCTGATCATCGACACATTCGGGGAGGAGGAAGGCAAGATTCACGGGTACCCCGGTCATGAGGAGGTCGAGATCGGCCTGATCAAGCTTTACCAGGTGACAGGGGAACGGAAATATCTGGATCAGGCGAAGTATTTTATTGACGCCCGCGGCGTGGGGGAGAATTATTTCATGAAGGAACTCTCACGTCCCGGCTTTAAGCGGATCTTTCCGGAATTCAGGGATTATTCCCCGGAATATTCCCAGTCCCATCTGCCTGTACGGGAGCAGAAGACCGCGGAAGGACATGCGGTTCGCGCCTTGTATCTGTACAGCGCCATGGCGGATCTGGCTGAGGCCTGTGAGGATGAAAGCCTGAAAAGAGCCTGTGAGACCCTCTGGGATAATATCGTGAAAAAGCGCATGTATCTTACGGGCGGAATCGGATCCTCCGGCCATCTGGAGCGCTTTACCACGGATTATGACCTGCCCAACAGCAGCTGCTACTGTGAGAGCTGCGCTTCGGTCGGCCTTGCCATGTTCGGGCTGCGCATGAACCAGATCAGCAGAGAAGCCAGGTATATGGATGTTGTGGAGAAGGCGCTTTATAACACGGTGCTGGCAGGGATCGCGCTGGATGGAAAGAGTTTCTTCTATGTAAATCCGCTGGAGGTCTGGCCTCCCGCATGCATGCCCGCCACTTCTATGAGTCATGTGAAGAATGTCCGTCAGAAATGGTTCGGCGTAGCCTGCTGTCCGCCCAATATTGCCAGAACCCTGGCATCCCTCGGCCAGTATATCTATTCTGCAGACCTGAAGGATCCGGCCCTGTATGTCAATCTTTTCGTTTCCGGTGAAAGTTCAGTACCCTTCGAAGCCGGAAGCGCCAGAGTAAGCCTGCAGACCCGCTTCCCGTATGAAGGAAGGATTCTGATCCGGCTGACAGACATACCGGCCGGAGGCATGGACCTGTATGTCCGGATTCCGGAATACGCCCGGAACTTCTCCCTGACGATAGCTGAAAAAGCTGCCTGCCAGGCCGGAAAAGATGACGGAAAAGGCTACCGGAAGATTCATCTGGATACAGATACGGAGCTTGAAGCCTCTTTTGACATGCCTGCCCGCTATGTTTTCGCCAACGGCAATGTCAGGGCGGATATAGGGAAAACGGCTATTATGCGCGGCCCTCTGGTCTACTGCCTGGAGGAATGCGACAACGGACCGCGTCTGCCGGAGATCACTGCGGATATTCAGGCTCCGCTGACTGTGGAAGACTCGGATCTGTTCGGAGGATGCAAGGTCGTTCGCGGAAGCGGCACAAGACTGGTCCGCAGCAGTGATGAAGCAGATGCGGACAGCCCCCTGTATTCCGAAACGCCGCCGGAGAAACAGCCAGTCAGCTTTACGGCAGTTCCCTATCCATACTGGAATAACCGCGGCGTGGGAGAGATGCTGGTCTGGCTCGGCGTATCGTAAATCCCGGATGGTCCACTCTGTACGCAGTTCCACTATGGCAGCAAAGCCGCCAGGTGGAATATGCGTGCGGCCCGTGTGTGGAGGGCCGTGAATGATCACCCTTTATCAGATGGGATAACATAGTCAATGCCTCTACGGAGACTGCCGGATTGCCGGTTTCCGGCCGCTGTGTTATGATGAAGTGGAATTATCTGCAGGCATATACACAGGATTACAGGAGATGATAAAAATGTCTAAACCGGATAAACTATGCGGTATCGTACCGGCGACTGTCACGCCGTTTCGCAGGGATGAGAGCGTGGATACAGAGGCGATGCTCCGGCTGATGGAATGGAACATGAGCCAGGGCGCGGAACATTTCTTCATAGGAGGAAGCTCCGCGGAATGTTTTCTGCTCAGTCCCTCAGAGCGTATGGAGGTCTTTGAGGCTGCTTCGAGCTTTTCCGGGCGCGCGTATCTGGTCGCTCATGCAGGTGCGGTATCTGTGAAAGAAGCCCAGGAGTACGCCCGCTGTGCCGTGAGGCTGGGTTTTGACGCGATTGCGGCCACGCCTCCTTTTTACTATGGCTTTGGCCCGGAGGAGATATATTCCTACTATGAAGCGATTGCCCAGGCAGCCGGGAAGCCGGTCATGATCTACAATTTCCCGGGGAATACCGGGAAAAACTTTGACCTGGAAAATCCTGTCACGAAACGGTTGTTCCAGAGTGATTTTATCTTCGGCGTGAAGCATACAAATCAGGTCGTGTATCAGCTGGAACGGATCAAGCATCTGAATCCGAAGCTGGTCGTCATGAACGGATTTGATGAGACGATGGTGGCCGGTCTGGCACTGGGTGCTGACGGATCCATCGGCAGCACCTTCAACTTCATGTATCCCCACTACCGCAGAATCTATGACCTGTTTCTGGATCACCGGTACGAGGAAGCGCTGGCCCTGCAGGTAAAGGCCAACAATATCATGAACACGCTGTGCAATGTGGGACTGATTCCTGCGATCAAGTATGTGCTTTCTGTAATGGGAATCGATGCGGGAATCCCCCGCCGTCCGTTCAGGGAACTGACCCCGGAACAGAAGAAACTGACAGAGGCGGTTCTGAAAGAGAATCTGATTACCGCTTAAATGGTGTAAACAGAGAGATGGAAAAGCGCAGGTCGGGATGACCCGGATCTGCGCTTCAGACTGTGTGTGAAAGATTCTGTTCTGACTTTTAAAGATTCTGTTAAGGCCTTCCGGCCGTCAGATCTTCAGGGTCCTGAAATATGTAAGATAGGCTGCATTCCTGTCGAGCATCTCCTGCACCATGCTGTGGATCTCCTCCATGCTGCATACAGCAGCTGTCAGCGGGTCAAACAGGCAGGCGGCGAATATCTTTTCGGGATCCCCGTCGATGGCGCCCTGCACGGCCAGTTCTTCGATTTTGGCGGAGTTGTTCACCAGAACCGAAAGATGCTGCGGGAGCGTATGGATATCGATGGTATGGATGCCGGTTTTGTCTGCAATCACGGGAACTTCCACGCAGGCATCCCTGTCGATGTTCGTTACATACCCCTTGTTGCGCAGGTTGGCATTGAAAGGATACGGCGTGTGGTCTCCGAAGATTGCATTGAAGATATTGGACGCGTACTCCCCGCCTCTTGCCAGGTCAACCTTTCCGTTCTCCAGCCAGTCGGTGTATTCTTTCTCCCAGGTATCTTCTCTTCCCAGATATTCATCCAGAATGTACGCGTGCGCGCCGGGATTCCATCCGGTACCGTGGGTGCAGTATTTCTCAATTAGATCCGGCCTTTTCCTGAACCAGGCAACATACTCGGAATTATGGCCCGAAGACTCTGTAACGAAATACTTCAGATGCCGGAACATCTCGATGCGGACCGGCTCTTCGGCTGCCACTTCGGGTCTTTTGACCGCTTCCGCCAGGGCAGGATACATGTCTTTGCCGTCATGCTGCAGCTTCAGATAGAAAGCCTGATGGTTGATGCCGACGCAGGTATAGTCGAGTTCGCCCTCTTTCAGTCCAAGCCATTTTCCGATCATCTGCGCGGTGCCCTGCACACTGTGGCACAGACCGGTGATCTGGATATCCGTATGACGCTGGAGATAACTTACCAGCATCGCCATGGGATTCGTATAATTCAGTACGACAGCATCCGGACACAGCTGCTCGATATCCCTGACGATCTCCAGCATGACAGGCGCCGTGCGGAGAAAACGGAATATTCCCGCCGGCCCTCTCGTATCGCCGACGCAGTAATCAATCCCGTATTTCATGGGAATCTCAACGTCATAGCGCCAGACATCGACGCCGCCCTGAAGGATGGTGATCAGTACGCCGTCCGCGTCTTTGAGGGCTTCCCGCCGGTCGGTCGTGGCTTTCACAAGCGCGTGATGTCCCCCTTCCCTGACGATCCGTTCCACACCTTTCTTTGCATATTCCAGACGTTTTTCATTGACATCCATCAGCATCAGTTCGCATGCGTCAAATGCGGGGAATGTCATCAGGTCCCTCACCAGATCCCTCGTGAAGCCCAGCGATCCGGCTCCGATAAAAGTTATCTTTTTCAATACATCACATCCTTTCCTGCATTCTGATTCAGCAAATGTATCTGCGTAAACACCCGTTTTTTGTTCAATATACATAATAGCACCCGGCTTGTAAAGAGACCTTCGTGCATCTTTGATGAAACATGGCTGCTATACCGGGATTAAATCCATTCTGCTCGGATTAAATCTATTCTGCTCCGGAGAAATTGCGCCTGCCCGCAGAAAAAGCCCAGCGCCTGAACCATGGCCATCACGGAGAAAACAAGCCCTACAGCGGCTGTTGCCTGCGTGGAGATCCGTCCCACAAAAAAGGTGTCCGCTGAGTTATATAATCCGGTTACCAGCATACTGAGGATGGTAGGAACGGCCAGCCGGCAGATCAGCTGCGGAACAGGGGTCTGTGTCAGGTATTCATATCTGTTGGCAGTTTTTTTCATATCCGGTTATTCTCCTTTTGCGTTGTTACATTCACGGCCCTCCACACACCAGGCCACACGCATATTCCACCTGGCAGCTTTGCTGCATAGTGGAATAGCGTACAGAGTAGACCATCCGTGCTGCGCACGTATGCCGCATCTTTGATGCTGCTGTCGGCTGTGAATAATAACCTTTTATGAAAGGATTATAGCACAGAATTGCCCGAAAACGGACTTCACAGAGTCTTTCCTTCCGGACGATCGCATGGTAATATGCAGGCATAGCTGCCTGTCAGGTGCACGCCGGATACGGGCAGCAGCCAGCATCATTCTGAGGCGGTAAGGTTTTCCTTAAGTGAAAGGAAGGATACTTCATGAAAAAAACTGCAGAATTTCTGGTTGACCGGCGCAGGGCGATTTTCTTCTTCATGATGCTGCTTGCGATTCTCAGTGCGGCCCTGATCCCCAAGGTCAGGGTTAATACAGATATGACCAGATATCTGCCGGACAGTTCTTCGATGAAGCAGGGAATTGATATCATGGCGCAGGAGTTCTCCGACCTGTCGGTGCCGAATACAGTCCGCGTCATGTTTCATGATCTTCCGGAAGAGGAGAAAGACGCTGTTCTGGCAGAGCTGAAGGAGACGCCCCATGTGAATGGCGTATCGTTCATTCCCGATGATCCGCGCTATGAGAAGGATGGGTATGTCCTGTATATTCTGGACTTTACGGCCGGTTTTTTTTCTGCTCAGATGCAGGAAGCGGAGAATTATATCCGGTCTCATTTTTCAGGGCGGTATGGTATGGTCTACTGCCTTGACAAGACGCAGCAGCAGGGCGTCCCTGTCTGGATCATTGTGCTTGCTGTTTCTCTGCTGCTGGTGTTCCTGCTGCTTTTCTCGGGTTCCTGGGCGGAGCCGTTTTTATTTCTTTTCGCGATGGGGATCGCGGTCGTGATCAATATGGGAAGCAATGTTCTGCTTCCGTACATATCGGAGATTACCTGGTCGATCGGGGCCATCCTTCAGCTGGCGCTGTCCATCGATTATTCCGTTATCCTCATGAGCAGGTACCGGCAGGAGCTGGCTCTGACTGCGGACAGAGGGAAGCCTGCATCCGGCCCGGAACTTCCGGAAGACCTTTCCGCAAAAGACCGTGAGCGGGCGATGAAGGCAGCCCTTCAGGCCGCATTTTCTTCTATCTCGGGCAGCGCTTTTACGACAGTCGTCGGCTTCCTTGTGCTGGTTTTCATGAGCTTTAAAATCGGGCGTGATATGGGACTTGTCATGGCGAAGGGCGTGCTGCTCAGCATGGTTTCCATCCTGACCGTCCTGCCTTTTCTGGTGTTAGCACTTGACGGGGTGATTCAGAGAACGCGCAAGAAGAGTCTGTCCCTGAAGATGGACGCGGCCGCCCGCTTTTCTTACCGGCACCGCCGGGGGATCACGCTGTTCTTTGCGGTGTTCTGTGTGCTTGTGTTCGTGGAGAAGGGAAATACGGGGATCGCTTTCACGATGCTTGCGCCGAACGAGATCGATCCGGTATTCCCGAAGGAAAACCAGATTATCCTGCTCTATGAAAATGCGGATGAGGAGGCTGCAGCCGACATCATCCCCGAACTGGAGAAGGAATCCGGTGTGAACAGCGTGATGGCCTGGCCGAACACGCTCGGGAAGGCCTTTACCGCGGATGAACTGGCGGAATTTGTCTCAGCGATGGGCGGCGGGATGGGCTATGAGATCTCTCCGGAACTGATCCGCACCGTATATTTTCTGTATTTCGGGGGAAATGAACAGGGGCGGCTTACGGTATCGGAGCTGGTTTCCTGGCTGTCTGAGAATGTATCGAAGAATGTTCTCCTGAAGAGTATGATGCCTGAGGATCTGCAGGAGACTCTCGCACAGGCACCTGCCATGCTGGAGGAGGCAGGGCATCAGCTGAAGGGACCGGAGCATTCCATTATGGCGATATCCATATCTCTTCCCGCGGAATCTGATGAAACCGGCGCTTTCATGGAGCGGCTCAGGGATCTTTGCGGGAAGAAGCTGTCAGGGGCCTGGTATCTGATCGGCAATACGCCGATGGCGATGGAGATGGTGGACACATTTTCCGGAGAGCTGAATTTCCTGACACTGCTGACCGCTGCCGCGATCTTCCTGGTCGTTCTTGTCATATTCCGTTCGCCGGCTGTTCCCGCGATTCTGGTGCTCCTGATCCAGTCCGGCGTCTATGCGACCATGGTTATGATCAACCTTCAGGGTATGACCATCTACTATATCGCCCTTTTAGTTGTGCAGAGCATCCTGATGGGCGCCACCATCGACTACGCGATCCTTTTCACCAACTATTACCGGGAGATGAGAATGACGAAGATGGCGGAGGAGGCCCTGACGGAAGCATACAACCGGTCCATTCACACGATTCTGACCTCCGGCAGCATCGTTGTCTCAGTCACGGCGATCGTGGGATATGCTTTTGAAGACCCTTCCGTGAGGCAGATTGTCCACACGATCTCCAAAGGCGCGGCGTGCGCTGTCCTTCTGATCCTGTTCGTTCTGCCCGGGCTGCTCGCCGCACTGGACCGGATTACCGCGGGACAGGGGGCTCTGACGCAGACCGGAGTGAAAGGCGGCAGACACAGCGATACTGATTAGAGCATCATCCGTCCGGAGCAGGCATTACGGCAGACAGAAAAAACGGTTGACCGGACAGGGTATCATTATCTATGATAGCAGGGATCAGGAAAACGCTGATTTATTCTGACTGATAACTCCTGATGCCGTGAAAACAGCGTTTCCCTATAGAATCTTTGAGCGCGTAATGCGCTCAAAGCCGCGTGCTGCGCGGCTTGCAAAGCAAGCCTTCAGCTGCGCAGCACTGCGATGGCAGATCCGGGTTCTTACACAGCAAAACAGCAGGGAGAAACAGCATGTATAAGGAAGCGTTGACCCATTTCAGTCCGTCCCTTGGCAGGGACATGAATATGATGATATATGGAAACAGCGGTGTTCCGTTCCTGGTCTTTCCGACACAGGACGGCATGTGCCGGCAGTGGGAAGAGTTCGGCCTGACAGACCATCTTGGCGATTATATCGGGGAAGGCCGCATTCAGCTGTTCGTTGTGGACACCGTGGATAAAGAGAGCTGGTCTGATAAATCGGGCGACCCGTCCTGGCGCGCGGAGCGGCAGGAGCAGTATTTCCACTACATCACGGACCAGGTTGTTCCGCTGATCCGTGACCGCAGCGGACAGCTCCCGATGGCGGCCGGCCTGAGCATGGGCGCCGACCACACGGCGATCTGCTTCCTGCGCCGTCCGGACCTTTTTGCGGGCATGCTGGCTCTGTCGGGCGTATACGATGCGGATTATTTCTTTGACGGTTTTATGAATCCCACGCTCTACGAAAATTCACCGGAGCGTTTTCTGCCCAATATGCCTGCGGATCATCCCTACATCGGGCTGTACAACCGGAAGAAGATCATCTTCTGCGTGGGACAGGGGGCCTGGGAAGAGGACGGCGTCCGCACTCTGCGCTTCCTGCAGAGCGTGTTTGAGCAGAAGGGAATTCATGCCTGGTGTGATTTCTGGGGCTATGACGTGAATCACGACTGGCCCTGGTGGTTCCGGCAGCTGCGTTATTTTCTGCCATTTCTTCTCAATGAGCAGTGAGACTCCTGTCAGGCGTGTTCCGGCAGAAGCATCGAAGATGCGGCATACGTGCGCAGCACGGATGGTTTCCTCTGTACGCCATTCCTCTAAGGCAGCAAAGCTGCCAGGTGGAATATGCGGGCGGCCTGATGTGTGGAGGGCCGTGAACAGGTACTGTAAATATACATAAACAAGGTGCGAACGTACCTGTCTTTTTAAGAAAAGAAGGGTTTTGCAATGAATTTCGTGTTTATATCTCCAAACTTTCCGCATACTTACTGGCAGTTCTGCGACCGGCTGCACCGGAACGGCATCAACGTGCTGGGCATCGGTGATTCGCCCTATGACAGCCTGGAGGCGCCTCTGAAGGCCGCACTGACGGAGTACTATAAGGTGGATTCGCTGGAAGATTACGACCAGGTTTACCGTGCCGCGGCGTATTTCGCGTTCAGGTACGGCAGGATCGACTGGATCGAATCCATGAATGAATACTGGCTGGAGCAGGACGCCCGGCTGCGGACCGACTTCAATGTCACGACCGGCATACAGTCCGACCGGATCGGCTTCATCAAGGAGAAGTCACTGATGAAGGGCATCTACCTTAAGGCGAAGATTCCCACCGCGCGGCAGCACATTGTTTCGACTGCCGAAGCCGGCCGGGCGTTTATTGAGGAGGTCGGATATCCTGTGATCGTCAAGCCGGATATCGGCGTCGGCGCGACCAATACCTGGAAGCTGGAGAACGAGGCGGATTTTGAGGCGTTTTATGAGCATCTGCCGGAGCATCCCTATGTGATGGAGGAGTTCATAGAGGGCGTAATCTGTTCCTATGACGCCATCACGGATACCGGCTGCGAACCGCTCTTTGAGAGTATGACAGTCTGGCCGCCGGTAATGGACATTGTAAACCGGGATCTTGACCTGATGTATTATACCTGCCCTGAGGTGCCTGAAAAGCTGCGTCTGCTGGGCAGGAAGACCGTGAAAGCATTCGGCGTGGACAGACGTTTCGTGCATCTGGAGTTCTTCCGTCTGACCAGAGCCCGCAAGGGGCTCGGCGAGGTGGGAGACTTCTGCGCGCTGGAGGTTAACATGCGCCCGGCAGGAGGTTATACGCCGGACATGATGAATTTTGCCCATTCAACGGATGTGTACCAGATCTACGCCGATATGGTGGCGTCGGATGCCCGCATTAAGCCGGAAGGGCCGGAGCATTACTACTGTGTTTACGCCAGCCGCAAGGATGGCCACAGCTATCAGCATACGCATGAGGAGATCATGGCGCGCTATGGCGAAAACATGGTTATGCAGGAGGAAATGCCGGAGATGAACTGGCCGCAGATGGGCCGCTATATGTATACAGCGAGATTAAAAACCTTTGAGGAGACAGAGGCATTCATCAACTGGGTACAGGGATAGAGGAGGGACTGAACATTGACAGAACAGGAAAAGCAGAGTCTGACCAGGCAGCTGATGGAGGAATGGTCCGCGCGGGACAAGGCTTTAAAGGCGGACCGGTTTCAGGAGCTGAACAGGATCGCACGGAAGGGACAGATCGTATTCGCCGGTTCCAGCCTTATGGAGCATTTTCCGATCTATGAGATGCTTCTTGACCGCCGGCTTCCCTATACCATCTATAATCGCGGAATCGGCGGCTATACAACAAATGAACTTCTTGACACGATGGGGCCCTGCATTCTGGACCTGGAGCCGGCAGCCGTTTTTCTGAATATCGGAACCAATGACATGAACGGGGCAGATTATGTGCTTCCGGAATTTCTGGACCGATATGAGCGGATCGTCAGGAGTATTCTGCAGAAGCTTCCTGAAGTAAAACTGTATCTGCTGGCCTTTTACCCTGTCAATCAGGCAGCAGCGCCGCAGGAAGCGGCGGAAGCATTCCGCTGCCGCACCAATGAGAGGCTGCAGGAAGCGAATCATGAGATCCGGAAACTGGCTGAACGGTATCATGCAGAGTATCTGGACCTGAATGCCGGTCTGACGGATGAGGCAGGAAACCTGAGAAAGGAACTCACGATCGACGGCGTCCATATGCA
>OCTX012247056.1_pt1 | contig 17420 bp, 16 predicted proteins | sample 1539691 | NCBI WGS metagenome assembly OCTX01 (sample SAMN02144231, study PRJEB22623) | gut metagenome | biome: sheep rumen | host: Ovis aries | place: New Zealand | reverse complement strand
ACGAATATATATTATAATGATGAAGTAATTGCTAAACCAAAATTTTAATATTAAGGGGAGGGATTTTTCCATGTTAGAAAAAATGTTCAAGCTTAAGGAACACGGAACTGACGTCAAGACAGAAATCATAGCCGGAATCACTACATTTCTTGCTATGGCTTATATCCTGGCTGTCAATCCAAACATTCTTGGTAATGTAATGAATGCAAGCGGTGTATTTCTTGCCACTGCTATAGCATCTGCTATAGCCACTTTCGTTATGGCTTTTCTGGCTAATTACCCCATCGCCCTGTCAGCAGGAATGGGCTTAAATGCTTACTTTGCTTTTACAGTATGTCTCGGTGAATTATCAGATGTTCCGGACGCTTTTACTATCGCTCTTACAGCCGTACTTGTTGAAGGAATTTTCTTCATAGTTATTTCTATATTCAAATTCAGAGAGGCTATTATAAATGGTATCCCTCAAAATCTTAAATTCGGTATCACTACAGGTATCGGACTTTTCATAGCTCTTATAGGTCTTATAGGTGCAAATATCGTTATAGCAGATCCATCAACTACAATTACACTTGGAGATTTTTCTTCTCCTCAGGTTGTACTTGCGTTAATAGGATTCTTCATCATCGTAATTCTCAGTCATTACAATATAAAAGGTTCCGTACTCATTGGTATCATCGCTACATGGATTCTGGGAATGATAGCTGAGTCAATCGGCTGGTATAAAGTCGATGTAAATGCAGGAATCTTCAGTGTATTCCCAAGTTTTGCCGGAGGACTTAATCTCGGCGGTCTTGGTGAAACAGCATTCAAGTTCAACTTCTCATGGGTTGGATCTCATATCATTCAGTTCATAGCTATCGTATTCAGTTTCCTTTTCGTAGACCTTTTCGATACTGTCGGAACAGTTGTCGGCGTTGCTGACAAGGCAGGACTTCTAAAAGAAGACGGAACTCTTCCAAGAGCAGGAAAGGTATTCATGGCAGATGCCATAGGAACAACAGTTGGCGCCTGCCTTGGTACATCTACTGTAACAAGTTTCGTAGAGTCGAGTGCCGGAGTTGCTGCCGGCGGAAAGACCGGTCTTACTTCACTTACAACAGGAATCCTTTTCCTTGTTTCCATAGTGTTAAGCCCTATCTTCCTTGCTATACCAAGCTTTGCAACTGCACCAGCCCTCATATATGTAGGAATGCTTATGTTCTCCAGTGCTGCAAAGATTAAATTCGAAGGTGATATAGCAGACACTGCTAGCGCATACATGGCAGCTCTCATGATGCCTCTTACATATTCAATTGCTAATGGTATCATGTTTGGTGTTATCTCATGGGTAATCATTAAAGCATGTACAGGAAAAGCAAAGGATGTATCTCCTGTAATGTGGGTTATATTCGTACTCTTTGGTCTCCGTATACTTGCTCTCGTTACACATTTCCAGTAAAATATACAGCTATAAATTATCTTAAAACTAAAAGGAAAACATAGATGAAAGTTGTAATTGCAATCGATTCAATGAAAGGATGTCTCAGCTCCCTCGACTGCGGTAAAGCCGTAGCCGAGGGACTTAAACGCGCTATACCTGATGCAGATTACGTAGTACGTCCGCTGGCGGACGGCGGTGAAGGAACCGTAGAAGCTATTACCTCCGGACTTGGCGGAACATTTCGTGAGATAGAAGTAACCGGTCCTCTGGGTAAGAAAATAATGGCAAGATATGGAATCATTGATAATTCCGGTTCCGAGAATGCTCAGGAAGATGCCAACGCTCAGGAAACTGCCAATATTCAGGAAACTGCCACAAACCTTACTGCGATCATAGAAATATCTTCTGCCGCAGGACTTACACTTATAAGCGACATAGACAGAGATCCTATCAAAACAACCACCTATGGCATAGGCGAACTGATAAGTGATGCCATATCCATGGGATGCCGTAATTTTATTATCGGTCTTGGCGGCAGCGCCACAAATGATGCCGGCATCGGAATGCTGCAGGCTCTTGGAGCCACATTCTACGATGACAGAAAGAAGCCGCTTACCGGAGATAACGGTTATCTGACAGGAGGCGACCTGGAGTTTATACATGCTATATCATTTGAGAACTTCAATCCTCATATATCCGGATGCAAATTCAGGATAGCCTGTGATGTAAGCAATCCGCTATGCGGTGAAAATGGAGCAAGCTATGTATTTGGTCCTCAGAAAGGTCTCTTTGATTCTGAAATCCAGATAATGGACAAATGGATTGAAAACTTTGTTGCAACCTCCAGAGAAGCACTTAATACCGAAATCGATCCTGACTATCCGGGCTGTGGAGCAGCAGGAGGTCTTGGTTTCGCATTCAAATATTTCCTGGGTGGTAATCTTGAAGCTGGAAATAAAATAGTTATAGAAGAAACAAATCTGAAAAAATACTTAAGCGACGCTGATATCATAGTTACAGGCGAAGGCAAACTGGATGAACAGACCCTTATGGGTAAGGCACCTATAGGTATCGCCCACATAGCAAAGGTATTCAAGAAACCGGTTATCGCAATCGTTGGTTCCATATCCGCCGGATTCGACGGAGATAAACTCCCCGATGTAGATGCATACTTCCCGGTCATAAGAAGAAGCTGCACTCTGGAAGAGGCTATGGATCCTCACACTGCCCGGTCAAATATCGCCGCTACTACTGAACAGATATTCAGACTAATTAAAAAAATAGCACCTTGAGATAATTCAAGGTGTTATTTTTTTGCGTTGTCAATTTAATCTTCCTTAAAGAAAAGCTGCGCCGAAGCGCAGCTTTAAAAATCTTATAAGTCACTAAGAATCAATTCTTACTCACCCTTAGTTCCATCATAGAGGTCTACGAGACCCTGAAGATGAGCAAATCTCTTCTTAGAATTCTCCTCTGCCATAGCAAAGAGCTTATCAGCCTTATCCTTATTAACCTTCTGAAGGGCTGTGTAACGAGCCTCTCCTGCAAGGAATTCCTGATAAGGAACTGTAGCAGCCTTTGAATCAAGAGTGAACTTCTTCTCTTCAGCAGGGTTGAATCTGAACAGATTCCAGTAACCAGCATCAACAGCCTTCTTCTCCTCAGCCATAGCCTTGCTCATACCAACACGGATTCTGTGGTTGATACATGGAGCATAAGCGATGATGAGTGATGGACCATGATAGCTCTCAGCTTCCTTAATAGCCTTGATAAGCTGGTTGTAATTAGCACCCATAGATACCTGAGCAACATATACATAACCATAGCTCATAGCTATTCCTGCAAGATCCTTCTGCTTAATCTCCTTACCACCTGCAGCGAACTGAGCAACAGCTCCTGTAGGAGTAGCCTTTGAAGACTGTCCACCAGTATTTGAGTAAACCTCTGTATTGAATACGAAGATATTTACATCCTCTCCAGAAGCGAGTACATGGTCAACTCCACCGAAACCGATATCGTATGCCCATCCGTCACCACCGAAGATCCACTGTGACTTCTTAGCAAGGAAATCTTTCTCTTTAACAACTGCCTTAGCATCTGCGCTGTCAACCTTCTCAAGTGCAGCTACAAGTGCATCTGCAGCTTCTGTATTAGTCATTGTGTCATCATATGTCTCGAAGAACTTATCAGCAGCAGCCTTAACCTCTGCATTTGTCTCAGCTACAGCCTTAACCTTAGCTGAAAGACTCTCTCTAAGTGTCTTCTGAGCAAGATACATACCAAATCCAAATTCAGCATTATCCTCGAACAGTGAGTTATCCCAAGCTGGTCCCTTACCTGCCTTATTTACTGTATAAGGTGTTGAAGGTGAAGAGTTACCCCAGATAGATGAACATCCTGTTGCATTTGAGATATACATTCTATCACCAAAGAGCTGAGTAATAAGCTTAGCATATGGTGTTTCACCACAACCAGCACAAGCTCCTGAGAACTCAAGAAGTGGCTGTCTGAACTGTGATCCCTTAACAGAAGCAGCACCAAACTTAGCAATAACTTCTTCCTTATCAGGAACTGATACAGCATAGTCGAAGAGGTTCTGCTCAGCCTTAAGAGCATCATCAAGAGGCTTCATCTCTATAGACTTTGTAGGACATACATTTGTACATGATCCACATCCAAGACAGTCCATAGTAGATATAGCTATATTGAACTTGTACTCAGGCATTCCTGTAACATCCTTAGACTTGAAGCCTTCAGGTGCTGCAGCAACTTCTGCCTCTGTAAGAGCAACTGTTCTGATAGCTGCATGAGGACATACATATGAACAAAGTCCACACTCTACACACTTATCTGGTGTCCATACAGGAACTGATACGGAAACACCTCTCTTCTCGTAAGCTGCTGTACCTGAAGGTGTAGAACCATCCATGTATCTTGCAACTACAGAAACAGGAATTGTATTTCCTTCCTGAGCTGAAACCTTGATCTGAACATCGTTTACGAAATCCTGCTGTTCTTTTGTACCATGTGTAGCTGCAGGATAATCAAGACCTTCATCAACACAGTTCTTCCAAGAATCAGGAACATCTACCTTAACTACTGCATTAGCACCAAGGTCGATAGCTTTCCAGTTCATCTGAACGATATCATCACCCTTCATACCATATGACTTCTTAGCAGCTGCCTTCATATGCTCAATAGCTTCTGCTTCAGGAATGATACCTGTGAGCTTGAAGAATGCTGACTGAAGAATTGTATTGATACGTGTAGGACCCATACCTGACTCGATACCAAGCTTAACACCATCGATTGTGTAGAAGTTGATATTGTGGTCAGCGATATATTTCTTAACCTGTCCAGGAAGGTGCTTATCAAGCTCTTCTCCTGACCATGGGCAGTTAAGAAGGAATGTACCACCATCAACAAGCTCTTCAACCATATGATACTTCTTAACGTAAGCTGCATTATGGCAAGCTACGAAATTAGCCTTATGGATGAGGTATGTTGACTTGATTGGCTTATCACCAAATCTAAGGTGTGACATTGTGATACCACCTGACTTCTTTGAATCATAATCAAAGTAAGCCTGAACATACTTATCTGTATTATCACCGATAATCTTGATAGAGTTCTTATTAGCACCAACAGTACCGTCAGCTCCAAGTCCCCAGAACTTACAGCATACTGTACCTTCTGGTGTAGTAACAAGAGCATCACCTGAATCAAGTGAAAGATTTGTTACATCATCGAAGATGCTGAGTGTGAACTCTTCTTTCTCTGTATTATTAAATGCAGCAACGATTTCTGCAGGAGTTGTATCCTTTGAACCAAGTCCATAACGACCTCTTGTTATAGGTGTATCCTTGAACTCTGTTCCACGAACAGCAGCCATAACATCAAGAGCAAGTGGCTCAGCGATTGATCCAGGCTCCTTTGTTCTATCAAGAACGATGATCTGCTTAGCTGTCTTAGGAATAGCTGCGATAAACTTATCATTAACGAATGGTCTGTAAAGACGTACCTTTACAACACCAACCTTCTCGCCCTTAGCTGTAAGGTAATCAATTGTCTCTTCGATAGTATCACATACAGAACCCATAGCAACGATAACCTTCTCTGCATCTGGTGCTCCATAGTAATTGAAGAGCTTATAATCTGTACCAATCTTAGCATTAATCTTATCCATATACTTCTCAACGATAGCAGGCATATCATTATAAGCAGGATTGCATGCTTCTCTTGTCTGGAAGAATACGTCAGGGTTCTGTGCAGATCCCTTCTCGCATGGATGATTAGGATTAAGAGCTTCAGCTCTGAACTTATCTAATGAATCATATGGGAAGATATCTTCAAAGTCCTCATTTGACCAACAATCAATCTTCTGAATTTCATGTGATGTACGGAAACCATCGAAGAAGTTAATGAATGGAAGTCTTCCTTCAAGAGCTGCCATATATGCAACTGGTGTAAGGTCCATAACTTCCTGTACAGATGACTCGCAGAGCATTGCACAACCTGTCTGACGACAAGCATATACATCTGAATGGTCACCAAAGATGTTGAGAGCATGTGAAGCAACGCATCGAGCTGATACATTGAATACACCCGGAAGTCTCTCACCAGCAACCTTGTAAAGGTTAGGGATCATAAGAAGAAGTCCCTGAGAAGCTGTGTAAGTAGATGTCATAGCACCTGCAACAAGTGATCCGTGAACTGTACCGGCTGCACCTGCCTCAGATTCCATCTCTAATATTTTTACTGTGTTGCCGAAGATATTCTTTCTTCCAGCAGTTGCCCATTCATCAGTATGTTCTGCCATAGGTGATGATGGAGTGATAGGATAGATAGCTGCACAATCAGTAAATATATACGATGCATGAGCTGCAGCTTCATTACCATCCATGGTCTTTTTGAATCTTGCCATTTTCGATTCCTCCTAGATTTATTTCTTTATGAACTCCTGACAAAGAGTTCTGGACACGTCTATTATGTGCCAGTCAAAACAAATGCACACAAAAAAAGACGCAAAAAGCTAAATAAGATAATAACACAAATCGAATCTATTGTGAACAGATAAAAGCCTTCTATTTTCTAATCTTTCTTAAACAAAACATACTATAATTAGCATATTCTAACCACTATTAAAAATAGTACCGCCTGTCAAATACTTATTATAATCTTTATAGTCTTTACCTGCCTTCCTCATCTTCCTGGCAACAAAAAAAATTTTCGGCAGAAAAAATAATTCTGCCGAAAATTTATTCTTACTTTGCTCTCTGATCAAGTCTAGAAAGCACATCCAGGAGGACAGCTACCTCCTTCTCCTTAGCGATCTGGAAGTAGTCCTTAAAACGAGATGCTTCACTTACATCCCCTTTTATTGATATCTTGATTAGCAGGTTACGAGCCGCTTTCATATTCTTTACTACTTCTTTGTATGAGCTTATCAGATCTTCATCATAATTAAGATATCCATTAGCCATCAGGTACTTAATTCTCTCGAGCATAAGCACCTTATGATCATACATTACATGTAATGCCCTAATATCAAAATCAGGTTCATCAGCCTGCATCTGCTTCATGATTCTGGCAAGAGCCACATCATATACTTCAACTCCAAAGGTAGTATCATGAAAACGGTTTCTCATCATACGGAAATGATTCTTTGTATCCTGAGAATTCAGATATTCTCTAATGGTATCTCTGATAAGTGTTATATCAACGTCATAATAGCAGGTGTCTGTATTCTTGAAAATAACATACAGACCTCTCGTTCCCTTGTAATCATCCTTAAACATATGATCTTCTGACGCAGAAATGACATCATAACCTTTTCTTACATCTTCAAAGGACAGTTTATTATGAGCATATTTATCCTTGAATGTGAAGTCTCCACAATAGAATCCTTCTCCATCTATATCATATCCATAGATAAAAAGCTCATGAGGGAATTTATAGCCAACCTCAACATCTACGTCACTCAGAATCTTTGCTTCATCAAAAACTCCATATACATATCCACCAAGATCAATGGTTTTAATAATAAAATCAATGATATCACCACAATAACTCTCTATTTGCTGCTTAGTCATAAGAGATGTGATAAGATAAGGGCATTCCTTAAGAGAACTGCTTCCAGGCATGATATCCATGAACAGCATCTCATCCCCTGTAAATATCTCCTCTATGTTATAGCATCTAAGCTGTATATAATTACTGAAAATCCATTTTCTTGCAATTTCATCATCTGACAAAATAGAAAAAAGTGTAGCATGCCACTGCCATGATGTTATTAATGGTGTCCTGGTAACCGGTAATCTTTTTTTTCCATTAGCCATGAACGTATCCCTCCCTTAGTCTTCTTTCTTATCAAGCTTATCCTTAATAACTGCAGCGAGATCCCCAAATGTAGGATATTCTTCTAACGATAATTCGTAATCGCTAAACTGAATACCAAACTTCTCTTCTGCAGAAACAATAAGTCTGATAATAGAAACTGAATTAATTCCATACTCAGTTACAATATCCTTCTCCATATCTATCTCACCGAGTTCGGAAAATTCTTCATTAATGAGGGTTGCTAAGGCAATCCTTACTTCTTCCTTTTCCATATATAGTAACCCCTTTCTATATAATTTTCTGCACATCTTTATTTTACCTTTTACAGATAGAAAAATCAACTCAAATTAGGAAAATGAGGGCATACAAAAAGGACCGACCATACCAGGTCGATCCTTATATTCATTTATTTATCTGTTGCCTGTCCAGCAAATCTATTTGGATTAAGTCTTATTCCAGGTCCCATAGATGAAGACATTGTAACACTCTTCAGATACTGTCCCTTAGCGCTAGATGGTCTAGCCTTAACAACCGCATCCATAAGAGCCTTATAGTTATCAGCGATCTGCTCAGCTGTGAAAGAAGCCTTTCCAACTGGAACATGGATGATATTTGCCTTATCAAGTCTGTACTCAATCTTACCAGCCTTAACATCTTCGATAGCCTTAACAACATCAGGTGTAACTGTACCAGCCTTTGGGTTTGGCATAAGTCCCTTAGGTCCGAGTACACGTCCAAGACGTCCAACAACACCCATCATATCCGGTGTAGCAATAACTACATCAAAGTCAAGCCATCCTTCATTCTGAATCTTTGGTACAAGTTCATCACCACCAGCGTAGTCAGCACCTGCCTTAAGTGCCTCTTCAACCTTGTCACCCTTAGCGAATACAAGAACTTTAACTTCTTTACCTGTTCCATGTGGAAGTACAACTGCTCCACGTACCTGCTGATCTGCATGACGTCCGTCAACACCCAGCTTAAGATGAGCTTCAATAGTCTCATCAAACTTTGCATTGGCTGTCTTCTTGATTAACTCAGCAGCCTCTTCAAGGTCATAAAGCTTATTCTTTTCTACAAGCTTTGATACCTCTAAATATCTCTTACCTTTTTTCATCTTCATTACCTCCCGAATTAATCAACTACTTCAATACCCATTGAGCGTGCTGTACCAGCAATCATGCTCATAGCTGCCTCAAGTGAAGCTGCGTTAAGGTCCGGCATCTTAGTCTCAGCAATTTCCTGAACCTGTGCCTTAGTGATCTTTCCAACCTTCTTCTTATTAGGCTCTCCAGATGCTTTCTGAAGACCTGCTGCCTTCTTGATAAGAACTGCTGCAGGTGGTGTTTTAGTAATGAAGCTGAAGCTTCTGTCTGCATAAACTGTGATAACTACAGGAATTATCATATCACCCTTATCAGCTGTACGATCGTTGAACTGCTTTGTGAAGTCAACGATATTTACACCGTGCTGACCAAGAGCTGGTCCAACAGGTGGTGCTGGAGTTGCCTTTCCTGCAGGTATCTGTAACTTAATGTAACCTTCGACTTTTTTAGCCATTTTAAATTCCTCCTTTGTGGTAAATATCGGGGTAGGTTATGCCCCTTCCACTTATATATAAACTATTCCGAAGAATAATTTACAGCTTCTGTATATCGCCCAGACCGATTTCAACATCGGTTGAACGTCCGAATATATCCATGTCAATAGTAACCGTCTGCTTTGTACGGCTTATAGTCTTTATAGTTCCGACTGTTCCTTCCCATGCTCCAGCAATTACCTTTATAGTATCGCCAAGCTCTACATCGATAACAATATCCTCTGTCTTAACACCGAGCTTACGCATCTCGATTTCTGTAAGGGGAACTGGTTCTGATCCGGGACCGACAAATCCTGTAACACCTCTGGTATTTCTTACAACATACCATGTTACATCATTCTTGATCATATGAACAAGAACATAGCCCGGGAATATCTTTTTGGATATAGTCTTTCTGACACCATTCTTAACTTCAACAGTATCTTGAACAGGAACCATAACTTCAAACATCTGATCCTGAAGTCTTCTGTTCTCGATAGTCTTCTCTATGTCAGCCTTAACCTTATTCTCATATCCGGAGTATGTATGAACCACATACCAATGAGGTTCGTCATCTCCCTGCTGCTTTATATTTGCAGACTTAATACGAGGAGCCTCTTCAACCGCTTCTGTCTCTTCAACTGCTTCTGTTTCCACATCTGCAGCTGCTTCTTCAACAGAATCCTGATTAAGAGCCTGTGTTAATTCCTCATCAGTATTCATTATCTTTTCATCTGACATTGCTTCACCGCCTACCATATATACTGAAGTGCAAGATTAAGTAACCAGTCAACAACAACAATAAGTAATCCAAGTAAAACAGCTGAAGTTAGAACTACGCCTGCCTCCTTAGCAAGAACAACCTTTGTTGGCCAGGTAATCTTACCAAATTCATGTTTAAGTTCCTGAAACCAGCTTCTTTTAAGAGCAGGTGATGTTTCCTTTTTATCTGCCATAATTCGTACCTCTCCTAAATACTAATTACTTGGTTTCTTTATGCATTGTATGTTTCTTGCAGAATCTACAATACTTCTTTGTCTCCATCCTGTCTGGATGCATCTTCTTCTCTTTTGTAAGGTTGTAATTACGCTGTTTGCATTCCTGACATGCAAGAGTTATCTTAACACGCATGACTATTACCTCCGTTTAAATAATCATATGAATAGTAATTTTTCCAAAATTCTGTACGAAAATAGGGTAACCTTTTATGTGCCGGGATGGGATCCCCGAAATCGCACACCAAAAGAAGTGCGTACAGAAACGCAAAAGCAAGAATAACATAGTTTGCACATCAAAGTCAAGTAGATTTTAAACTTCTATATTAACGACCTGATTGCAAATACTATGATTACTAATGCGCCCAGTATAATTCTGTAGATACCAAATATCTTGAAATCATTCTTCTTGATATAACCCATAAGGAACTGGATTACAAACACTGACACGAAGAACGCTACGAGCATTCCTATAATGAGTTCAAAGAACTGTGGAGCCGTATAATGGAATCCGAACTTAATAAGCTTAACCAGACTCCAACCGAACATAATCGGTATACTCATGAAAAATGAAAACTCGGCTGCAACTCTTCTTGATATACCCATTGTCAGTCCACCGACTATAGTTGCACCTGAACGTGATGTTCCCGGAACTATAGCAAGTGTCTGGAAAAGTCCCAGCTTAAGAGCATCCAGATAAGTAAGCTGACTCATTTTCTTTATAGATGGATCTCTCTTCTCATTTCTTTTCTCTACCAGAATGAAAAGAATACCGAATATAATAAGCTGAACTGCTATAACAGGTGCATTGTGAGCATATTTATCCATCCAGTCATCCAGAAGAAGTCCTATAACTGCAGCAGGAATCGTGGCAACGATAACCTTGAGCCATAGATTGATAATAACTCTGCTTATTCCTACACTTCCAAGACGAATTTCATTCTTCCATCTTCCGTCTTTTCTTTTTCTTCCTTTTGAATCAACTACTGTTGGAATCTTGTCATCCTTCACAAGTCTGAAAGGCCACAGCTTACTCCAGTACATATATACTACAGCTAAAATAGCTCCCAGTTGTATCACCACGAAGAACATGTCCTTGAAATTCTGATCTGCATCCAGTTTAGCAAACTGATCAACCAGAAGCATATGTCCTGTGCTGCTTATTGGAAGCCATTCTGTTATACCCTCAACTATTCCTATGAAAATTACCTTTAATAATTCAAAAAACATACTTTTCCCCTCAACAAATGTACCAGGCATAATCTATGCTTAAATATAAATGTCACCTATGTCACTATAACACTTTAATCACTTGCTAACAAGCATTTCGTATTCATTTGAAACCTTTTCTACATCTCCATAACTTATGATTCTACCTTTATCGAGAATAAGTGCCTTGTTACATATTCTCTGAACCTGTTCAGTATTATGCGATACGAACAGAACTGTAACCCCTTTTTTCATCAGCATTATAAGTCTCTCTTCACTCTTTTTCTTGAACTTTGCGTCACCTACAGAAAGAACCTCATCAAGAATAAGCATATCCGGCTCAACTATAGTCGCTATCGCAAAGCCCAGTCTTGCTTTCATACCTGAAGAATAATTCTTAAGAGGAACATCAATAAAGTCCTTAAGCTCCGAAAAATCAATTATCTCATCCAGCTTCTCATCTATAAACTTATGGCTGTAACCAAGGCAGGCTCCATACAGGTATATATTCTCAAGTCCAGTATACTGCGGATCAAATCCGGCGCCCAACTCTATAAGAGGCGCCAGTATACCTTTTCTTTCTATACTTCCCACACTCGGTTTAAAGACTCCCGCAATAACCTTCAAAAGTGTCGACTTTCCGGCACCGTTAAATCCAAGAATACCCAGCCTGTCTCCCGCCTTCAGCTCAAAGGATACATCTTTTAAAGCCCAGAACTCGTTATATATCAGCTCATGCTTCATTAGTGCGATAAAGTATTCCTTCACCGAATCATGCTTTTCTTTACTTAGGTTGAACTTCATTCCAACATTTTCAACCTTTAAAACAGTTTCTGTCATAACTAGATCTCCAGAATAAATTTATCTTCATTTTTCTTAAATACAAATATACCTACAAGCAGAGCTACTGCTCCAAAAAGCGTAGCATAAATCAGATATTTGATGTTCATTGGTTCACCAAACACTGCACTTCTGAAACACTCTATTACGGAAAAAAGAGGATTTCCCTTGAGTACAAAACTCCAGTGACTCTTAAGAAGTTTTTCTGCCTTATAGAAAATAGCTGAAGTGTACATTATAAGCATAAGAGCTATAGTCCAGAGATATTCCATATCTCTGAAGAATACGCCTACGGTCGAAAGTATCATTCCACATCCAAGACTGAGAAGCAGAAGTACAAATAAAACCGGAATAGCCTGAAATACATATAATGTCGGATATACTCCGAGAGCTAATGCTACTATAGCCAGTACTATCAGAGATATAAGGAATATCACGAAGTTAAATAAGATTGCTGACAAAGGATATAGCATTTTCGGAACATATACTTTTTTTATAATAGAACTATTAGCTCTTATAGACTTAAGAGCTGCAGTGGTAGACTGGGAGAAAAATCCATAAAGAAGTCTTCCTGTAAGTATATATACAGGGAAAGACTTTTCTTTAACTCCCATCAGTGTCCCGAAAACTATGGTCAGAACTATCATCGTAAGAAGCGGTTCCAGAAGCGACCATAGTATTCCAAGATAAGATCGTCTGTACTTAAGCCTTATTCCTTTTTTTATCAGTTCCGATAGTATAAAACGGTTCTGCATTATCTGGTCATTTTTCATTAGAAAATCCTCGTTATAACCCTATACTTCAAAAGGTTCTCGAAAGTAAAATACCCCCGAGAACCCCTCATATTATTCTTCAAATGTTACTGAATCAGCGGATGCAAAAAAATCCGACTTGTACTCTTTATATAACTCTTTATAGCAGGCAAAGTTTACCAGCCAGAACTCATCCTTATTATCATATACACAAGAAAGATAGGAATAGTCTGTTCCCTTAACCTTGCGACTGTACTCAAAATACACATACTTGCCCTTGGTTTTTACCTTTGGCGACCCCGGGATGCTATTTGCCTTGATATAGGCTTCTGCATAATCCTGAGCAGAATTAGCTTCAAGACCACTCTTCTCTATATCATCCTTCTTTGATCTGATTCCCATTGCCAGACCATCCGGACTTGTATAGTACCAGGTTGCATTTGCAAGCACAGCTTCCTGATACTGTTTACCAAGAACTATGCTCATCCCTTCTGATTTTATGGTATCGTCACCAGTTGATTCTTTCTTGCCACAACCGACCAGCAGACTAATCAGCATGAATACTATTAATCCAACTACCTTTTTCTTTATTCTAATCTTCATAAAATAATAAATCCAATCGTAGTTTTTAGATATTGCCATTATCGCAACTATTTGATTACGTGTACCCAGCCCTCTGGTCCTTCTATTCTGCACATCTGAATACCTGTAAGAGTATCATAGAGTTTCTTGATAGTAGGTCCCATTTCATCCATTCCGCTTGGGAATGCAATTTCCTTACCATGATCAACAATCTTTCCAACAGGAGAGATAACTGCTGCTGTACCGCAGAGACCGCACTCTTCGAACTCTGGAACTTCATCCAGATATACTTCTCTTTCTTCTACTTCAAGTCCAAGATACTCCTTAGCAACTACCTCAAGAGATCTTCTTGTTACTGAAGGAAGGATACTGTTTGACTTAGGTGTAATGAACTTATTACCCTTAATAAAGATAACATTTGCTCCACCTGTCTCTTCGATCTTTGTTCTTGATGCAGGATCAAGATAGAGATTCTCATCAAATCCATTCTTATGAGCATCAACTATTGCATGAAGTGACATAGCATAGTTAAGACCTGCTTTAATATGTCCTGTTCCATGAGGAGCTGCTCTGTCGAAATCACTTATTCTGATTGTAATAGGCTTTGCGCCACCCTTGAAATAAGGTCCAACAGGAGTAGTAAGAATTCTGAACTGATATTCATCAGCAGGCTTAACACCTATTACCTCATTTGAGCCAAACATAAAAGGTCTTATATATAATGTAGCTCCGCTTCCATATGGAGGTACCCAGTCCTCATTTGCAAGAACTACCTTATTAACTGCATCCAGGAATCTTTCTTCCGGAAAGACTGCCATTTCCAGTCTCTTAGTTGTATCAACCATTCTCTTTGCATTAAGGTCAGGACGAAATGTAACAATATGTCCATCCTCTGTCTCATATGCCTTAAGTCCCTCAAAGCAAGACTGTGAATAATGAAGTACACAAGCACACTCACTCATTGTTATAGTGTGATCCGGAGTGATAACTCCATCATCCCATTTTCCATCCTTAAAATTAGATACATAACTTGCATCAGTCTGGATATAACCGAATCCAAGTGATCCCCAGTCAATATCTTTCTTTGCCATACTATTCACTCCTCTCGAAAAAAAAAGTAACTCACTTAATTATAACCTCATTGTTACGAAAATCAAGTAAAAACAGTATTATTATTAATAAATTAATCATTTATATAGTTTTTAGTTGATGTTTTACTGTTGATATATTAAAAAATTAGTTTATAATAGGTACGAATCGAAAATTATAAACATTTGAAAGGACATATTATAAATGTATAAGGTTGATCTAAAAAATCCAAAGCATGCTCATTTTATAGGCATAGGCGGAATAAGCATGAGCGGACTTGCTGAAATACTTGCAGATGCAGGCTTTACAGTATCCGGTTCAGATATGAAAGATTCAGATATAACTGATAAGTTAAGAAAAAAAGGCGTCAAGATAAACATCGGTCAGGTAGCTTCAAATATAACTGACGACATTGACTTTGTTGTTTACACAGCTGCTATTCATGAAGATAACGAAGAGTATCAGGAAGCTGTAAAAAGAAATCTCCCGATGCTCACAAGAGCAAAGCTTCTCGGACAGCTGATGGATAACTACAAATACAGTGTAGCTGTAGCCGGAACACATGGTAAAACAACTACAACATCCATGATGGCTCATATCATGCTGGCTGCCAAGACTGATCCAACCGTGTCTATAGGCGGAATACTTGATGCAATAAATGGAAATATACGTGTAGGTTCATCTGATTATTTCGTTACTGAAGCCTGCGAATACACCAACAGTTATCATGAATTCAGGCCATATGCCAGCATCATTCTTAATGTTGATAATGATCACCTTGACTTCTTTAAAAATATAGATAACATAGCTGCTTCCTTCGCAACATACGCTACAAAAACCGTTGACGGCGGTATACTTGTAGTAAATGGTGACATGAAATATACCGATCAGATAAAGGAAGCGGTAGCCGGCAAAAATATAAAGGTCGTTACATTTGGTAAAAATGATAATAATGATTACCAGGCAAGAAATATCACTCTTAACGAACTGGGACAGCCAACATATGAGCTTTATATAGAAGGACAGAAAAAAGCTGATGTAAGCCTTTCTGTTATGGGTGAGCATAATGCCCTAAACTCTCTTGCTGCAATCGCTGCTTCACTCTATATCGGAATCGATCTTGAACATATACTGGAAGGTCTAAAGAAATGCCATAGCGCAGAAAGACGTTTTGAATACAAAGGAATGTCAGAAAATGGCGCATATATATATGATGATTATGCACACCATCCAACAGAAATAGCTGCTTCTATGAAGGTTGCCAAGGCTGTTGTAAAAAATGAATTATGGGTTGCTTTCCAGCCACACACCTACACCAGAACCAAAGCCCATCTTACGGATTTTGCCAAAGCTCTTTCAACTGCTGATCATATACTTCTTGCAGATATATATGCCGCAAGAGAAATTGATGACGGTTCTGTTTCATCAAAAGATCTTGCAGAAGAGATAAAAAAATTAGGCACCGACGTAACGTACCTCGGCGACTTTTCAAGCATTGAAAATTATTTAAAAAATAATTTAAACAACAATGATATGTTAATAACTATGGGTGCTGGAAATATAGATTCTATCTGTGATTCCCTGATTAAAAAATAGTTATCAACACAATCCACAAATTTATTTTCATGATTATGTAAACCGTATTTGAATTTTTATCCACATATAAAAAGGGGCTTATTACATACCGTAAGTCCCTTTTTATTTGCCTTTTTTAAGCGTGGTCTGATAAATGGTTTTTAAATCAACATTATCAACATTTTCCACACAGCCCCAAATAGATATCCGTCTATTTGCATTTGTGAACTTGTTTTGTTATACTTCATTCGCGCACAAAAAATACTGGATTTTCTGTGCGAAAAAAAACATAAAAAATGAAGGTTTTTGGGTACTATGGGATTTATAAATATAACTTCTGAAGAAGATAATTATACAAGCATTTCTAACAACTTTATAGAATATTATATGACAGATGCCAATGGAGATTTTGTTAAGCTGTATCTGTATCTTTCTATGCTATGTTCATCTAACAGGGATATATCTCTCAGCGACATAGCTGACCATCTTAATTGTACAGAAAATGATATCTGTCGCGGTATCAGATACTGGATCAGAGAAGATGTCATCAGACTTGTATATAATGATAATGAAAGAAAAGAGGTTAAAGGAATAGTTCTCCTCAACCTGAAGCGTCCAAGTGACGTACTGTCTTCAGACCTTAAATTCGATGATTTAAAGAAGGCATTTTCAGGTGATAAAGAAGAAAAGACAGGCATTTCAGAAAATGCAGCTTCTGCTTCTTCTGATACATCAGACGATAACGGCAGCGAGAGCATTTCCAAGGCTCCACGCAAGAAACAACCGACTCCTGCAGAGCTGAATGATAAACTGAGGGACGTCGAAATAACCGATCTTATTAATGAAGCTAAGGCTTACTGCAACAGAGAGCTTGCACCTAAGGAACTGAACTCTCTCATCTATATAAAAGATCAGCTTGGCTTTTCTTTCGACCTTACTGAATATCTTCTGGAATACTGCGCAGAGATTAAAAAGACAAGCTTCAACTATATTGAGAAGGTCGCTCGTAACTGGTATGAAGAGGGAATCACTACCAGAGA
>OCTX014540200.1_pt1 | contig 17421 bp, 12 predicted proteins | sample 1539691 | NCBI WGS metagenome assembly OCTX01 (sample SAMN02144231, study PRJEB22623) | gut metagenome | biome: sheep rumen | host: Ovis aries | place: New Zealand | reverse complement strand
CCAGTTCTGAGAATAAGCATTTCATCACTATCCACTATATTTTTCTTGCAAATATAGTGTTTTTTTGTGATATGACAAACCTTTCATCCCATAAATTGTGCATTAATGACCCACCATGCTAATCCATACGTCGTGACCAAGCGTATTAAAGAACAAGAGAATGAGCAGTGCCAGCACCACCTCTGCAACATGTCTGTTCCAGTAAACCACAGCCGTCAGCGAGGCCGCTATCATGGCCAGTACCGCTGGGAACATCGGAAGGAAGTTTCTCCATACTACAAAGACAAAGACAAGCGACACTATGAGCAGGACAACCATCATATCCATGATGACCATGATTCCCTCCGACACCGAAGGCTTCAGCCACTGTAAGACAAACCAGGTAAACACTGCGAAGCAGAGGGTTGCCATCCAACCGGTAAGAACCAGGGAAAGACTGGTCGTCCAGCAGGTCAAGAAATAGAGAAGGGCGGTAGCGATAGCCACCATCAAATACTTACTTGTTTTCATATATCTTAATGGTTAGGGTTTAACGAATTGTATCCATGCATGCACACAATAAGTATTGAGTAAGATCATCACGACAAGCGACAAAAGGAACACGGAGAGGCGGCGTGCCTTGAAATTGACTGCTGCCAGAACCATCGCGGTCAGGATCACCGCGATGTCAGCCTGAGCGAAATACTCATGTGCGAAATCCAGATACAGGGGTGTCATCAGTACAAGGAATCCAGCAACGGCCACGGCCGTTATCTGCCAGATGCTTTTCCCGTCGGTCGCATACTGCCTTAATAATAAGGTGACCATCACATAAAAACAAATGCTGTCAGTAAAGGTGCGTCCAACCTCATTTTTGCCTGGTGCAGAAAGCAGGCACGACAGCATCATCATAGCCCATGAGGCGAAGAACGCGATCAGAAACTTTTTCTTTTCCATATTCGAATGCTTGATTGTTTGATGCTGCAAACTTAGCAACAAAAAACGTCCCCACCAAATCACAAAGGATTTATTTTCAAGGGGTGTCGCAGCAGGAAAAGCGTTTCAAGCCATTGATAATAAATGCCTTACATAAGCTTCGTCTTAAAAGGCCGACCATCAAGTGCGACGTTTGTCAGACCCGTCTGTTCCTGTTCATCCGCAGACGATAGTTTCGGATGGTACTGCTTTTGACAAGGAGAATGCGCTGGATATCCTTGTCGGTATAGCCCATCTCTGAGAGAATGAGATAAGTAGTATGACGAAGGGAAAGACTACGGAAAGGCTGGATGATCCGTTGGAAGTCCTCCGGGTGAACAAAGGCATAATAGTCAACGAAGCACTGCTCGTCCTCGATGGAGATATTCTTCAGAGGTTCACCCTGCTCCAACCGCTCCATCCACTGTCGTCCCCGTCCTAACTGCTCGTTCGTGGTATTCCTCAAGTGATGAATCTGATCTGTCAGTAAGGAAATCTCCTCCGACTGGTTCTGTACGGAAGAATGCAGGTCTTTCACCTGACGTTCCTTTCTCTCATAGATCAAGACACCGGCAAGAAGACCAGCCAGGACAACCAACATTCCCCAATAGACAGGATGGGAATAGGGAGAACCCGACGTGCGGTACAAGGCACCTCGTTTCTCATCTAATCGCTGTTGGTATTCTTTGCGCTGCCCATCCACCACCTTGTCTAACCACCTCTTCGCCTCCTGGGGATGTCCCTGCTCCAAGAGCTGGTCGGCACAGAACACATAAATCGTCTGTAGCTCGGCATCTTCCATCCCAACAGCAGAGAAAGTACTATCGGGAACCTGCAGGAACAACTTCAAGGCACTGTCGGGATATTGATACATCAGCCGTCGTGCTTCCACTATCTGTCGTTCCTGCTCATCCTTGGGGTGTGAACAGGCAATAATGAAAAGGGTAAAAAAACAAACAAGGGCATATCCCGAAGGAAATGCCCTTGTCTGAAGAAACATGTTATGCATCGATGTTCGCATAGGTGGCGTTCTTCTCGATGAACTCACGTCGCGGCTCCACATCGTCGCCCATCAGCATGGAGAAGATCTCATCCGCCTCGGCGGCATTCTCGATGGACACCTGCTTGAGCAGACGAGTGGAAGGATCCATGGTGGTCTCCCACAGCTGCTCGGGGTTCATCTCTCCCAAACCTTTGTAGCGCTGGGTGTGGAGGGCAGAACTGTTCTCATCACCTGCCACATACTTATCAATGAAAGCCTGTCGCTGCTGTTCGGTATAGCAGTACTCGCTCACCTTCTTATACGTACACTTGTAAAGAGGTGGTGTGGCTATATACAGATGACCTTCCTGAATCACCTTCGGCATGAAGCGGTAGAATAGTGTCATGATCAGCGTGTCGATGTGCGAGCCATCGACATCGGCATCGGTCATGATAATAATCTTGTCGTAGCGCAGCTTGTCGATATTCGCCTCACGGTCGCCTTCGCCATCCACACCGAAGCGCACGCCGATACTCTGGATGATATTCATCACCGATTCGGCCTCGAACACGCGGTGCCACTGTACCTTCTCCACATTCAGGATCTTTCCTCGCAACGGCAGGATCGCCTGCGTATAACGGTCACGACCTTGCTTAGCCGATCCACCAGCAGAGTCACCCTCCACAAGGAAAATCTCACAATCCTTAGGATCCTTATTGGAACAGTCAGCTAACTTACCTGGCAGACCACCACCGCTCATCGGATTCTTGCGCTGCACACTCTCACGAGCCTTACGGGCTGCGATACGTGCAGTGGCAGCGAGAATCACCTTGTCACAGATCTGCTTGGCCTCTTTCGGATGCTCCTCCAAATAGTTGGCCAAAGCCTCACCCACTGCCTGTTGTACGGCACCGGCCACCTCACTGTTACCCAGCTTCGTCTTGGTCTGTCCTTCGAACTGCGGTTCTGCCACCTTGATGGAAATCACAGCGGTAAGACCCTCGCGGAAGTCCTCTCCAGCAATCTCGATCTTCGCCTTCTCAATCTGCTTCGAGATAGCGGGATCGCCATCAGCATAGCTCTTCAGTGTACGGGTCAATGCCATGCGGAAACCTGTCAGGTGAGTACCACCCTCGATGGTGTTGATATTGTTCACGTACGAATGGATATTCTCACTATAGTCGGTGTTGTACATCACGGCTACCTCGATGGGGATACCCTGCTTCTCGGTTTTCAGGTAGATCACGTCATCGAAAAGATGCGTACGGTGGCGGTCCACATAGCGCACAAACTCCTTCAGGCCCTCTTTGGCATGGAACACTTCCTGCTTGGTCTTTCCCTCCTCATCAGGACGCAGGTCGGTCAGCGTAATGGTGATACCGGCATTCAGGAATGCCAGTTCCCGCATACGACGGGCAATGATGTCCCACTGATAAACGGTAGTAGTAAAGATGGAAGCATCGGGCCAGAACTGCTGTCGGGTACCGCGCAGTTCAGTCTCACCCACCACCTTCACCGAATACAAAGGCTTACCCTTCTCGTATTCCTGCTGGTAGATCTTACCATCGCGATAGACCTGTGAGAGCATGTGCGACGATAGGGCGTTCACACAGCTCACACCCACACCGTGCAGACCACCGGACACTTTGTAAGAGCCCTTGTCGAACTTACCACCGGCATGGAGCACGGTCATCACCACCTCTAAAGCCGATTTGTGCATCTTCTCGTGCTCATCCACGGGAATACCACGGCCATTGTCCTGAACAGTAATGGAATTATCCTCGTTGATCGTTACTTCTATATGGGTACAGAAACCTGCCATCGCCTCATCGATGGAGTTATCCACGGTCTCGTTCACCAAATGGTGCAAACCCTTCTCACTGATATCACCAATATACATCGCAGGGCGCTTGCGCACTGCCTCCAGGCCCTCCAAGACCTGAATATTACTCGCAGAATAGTTCTGTTGTTCTTGATTCTGTATTTCTGTCATTTCTCGTCTTTTACAATTTGGATACAAAGGTACAAAAAATCCATGAATTACAACACCTTTTATCTGCTAAAAAACCACAAAAAGAGCCGCAATCATAAGATTGCGGCTCTCGGGAATCTATCTTGAGTGATGATTATCCCAGCTTGCTGATGTGCTTGCAGAGACTTGACTTCAAGTTAGCTGCCTTGTTCTTGTGGATCACGTTGGTCTTAGCCAGTTTATCCAGCATTTTCTGTACGCTCGGGTACAGCTTAACAGCCTCATCCTTGTCGGTCATGGCACGCAGCTTACGTACTGCGTTACGCATGGTCTTAGCATAATACCTGTTGTGCAGGGTTCTTTTCTTCGTCTGACGAATTCGCTTAATCGATGATTTGTGATTTGCCATTTCTTTTAATTGTTTAAATTTTTAAATTCTTCCATTTTCACTCGCCGTGGGTCTTATGTGTCTCCACTGCCCTGGCAGACCCTTTCGAGCCTTCTGCCACCTTCCACAGAAGCACCGCTTGGGAATCTCCTGCTTGCGCATCGCTGCGCGATGACAGATCGTTGGTAGTCCCTAGGAGAGTCGAACTCCTCTTTAGAGAATGAAAATCTCTCGTCCTAACCGATAGACGAAGGGACCATTTGCGCTAAAGCGGGTGCAAAGTTAGAGGTTTTCTTTCAATCCTGCAAATTTTATCACCGATTTTTTCTCTAATCACATGAAATTTACTACTTTTGCAGCGTATGCTGACAAAAACAAAAGCAATTGTATTGAGGAATCTGAAATACGGAGAGCAGAAAATGATCATCGACCTGCTTACCGAGAGCGACGGACGCGTGTCTGTCGTCATTCACATTCCCAAGACACAGAAGGGGAAGCTGAAGAAACAGTATTTCCAGCCCCTGAACATCCTCGAAGTAGAGCTGGATATCCGTCCTAAGGCGCAGCTTCAGCACCTGAGAGATGCCCACATTGCCTTCCCTTTTACCAGTATCCCCTTCGACCCCTACAAGCTCAGCATCGCCCTGTTCCTCGCGGAGTTCATCCACTACAGCACCCGTGATGAGCAACAGAACCCCACACTCTTCGCCTACATCGAGCATAGCATCCAATGGCTCGACGGCTGCATGGAGTCTTTTGCCAATTTCCACCTGGTGTTCATGATGCGCCTGAGCCGCTTCATCGGCTTCTTCCCCTTTATCGAGGATTACAGTCCGGGGGCCTACTTCGATATGCGTGCTGCCTCATTCACCCTGCAGGCACCCCTCCATCCCGATTTTCTCAACCAAGAGGATTCAGGGAAAATCGGAACCCTCATGCGCATGAACTATGAGTCGATGCACCTGTTCAAAATGAGTCACGATGACCGCAACCGCATCATCGACGTGCTCATTACCTACTACCGACTGCATGTGCCGAATTTCCCAGAACTGAAATCATTGGGGGTGATGAAAGAAACGTGGAAAGGGGAGTAATCACGCCCCATCGAAGGGGCACAATATCTTTCATCTCTCAATATTTTTCCATGATCTCCTTCATCTTCTTCGCCCGTTTGCGGTGCTTCCGACCCTTGAAGTCAAACATACTGAAGAAATCAAAGGAAACGGATACGCCCCCATTGCCCGAAGGCGTGTAGTTTTCAGCAGCATACTTGCGTACATCCTCTGTAGAAACCACCATCTTCGGTGCCTTGCCCAATACCACCACCTCTGCCAACTGCTGTCCGGAAGGCAACAGAAAGATCGTATCGGGCACACCCTCCTTCTTGTCGATGACACGTGTGAGATAACTCGGATGAATGAAGGTAATGGTCTGAAAACTATCATTCTTCAACACAAATCGTCCGCCCCATTCCGTCTTCACCACTTCCTCACGGCGATCCAACCGCACCATCACATTCTTCAAAGGACGTTTCGACTCGATATCAGCCACCCAGATGACGCGCTCACGAGGCTTCCGCTGCGCTAAAGAATCTGTTGTCTGAGCCACGGAATCCTTCTCCTGTGCCTGAGCCGCCGTGGCATGCACCAGCAAAAGGAGCACCATCCATCGCACGGCACCCGCTCTCTTCACCTCATGATATAGGAACGTCTTTGTCATCCTCTGATCTTGAAAACTGCTTGCAAAGATAAGAGAATCCGTGAAGTGTACACAATCCTTTGACGATGATTAACGAAGAATAACAAACAATGATATTGTGTAAATAATGTTCAGACGAGAGGTAGTATATGAGCGACCGAGAGGTGCGACTTGTATAGAAAGGCTGCACACTTTGTGCAAGTGCTCTGCACAACTTGTGCAGATGCTTTGCACAACTTGTGCACAAGTGTTGCACAACTTGCGCAACGCCTCTGCACAATTTCGACACACGATCACACTTTGCAGTTATACAGTTATCACGTGGAGCACATGATCTCCTACTACGGTGCAAAGCGAATTATTATGGATCACTGTACAAATGGGGGGGAACGGAAAAGGTATAAAAAAAGGAGGGTGAGTACACCCTCCATGAGATTCGTCAAGCGGTAAGTTTACTCGCTCACCATGGTCTTGATATTTCCCTCCTCATCATACTCCAGGGGAAGAACTTTCAAGGAACGCAGCCAGGTGGTGTCGTTGCTGGGCACACAGTCGTGGTGCAGCAGATACCATTTACCCTTGTACTCCACGATACTATGATGGGTGGTCCAGCCCACGACAGGCTCCAGGATCACTCCCTTATAGGTGAAGGGTCCGTAAGGATTGTCACCCACGGCATAGCAGAGATAGTGGCTGTCGCCGGTAGAGTAGCTGAAATAATACTTTCCATTGTACTTATGCATCCAGGAAGCCTCGAAGAAACGATGGGGATCATCGGCACGCAGCGGCTTTCCGGCCTCGTCAACGATGAGAACAGGATGGGGAGCCTCGGCAAACTGCAGCACATCATCCGTCATTTTTGCCACGAAACTGGGCAGGGCAGGAGCATCGGGACGCGTATAGAGCAGTTTCTTCAAGCTCGGAGCATTACCGATTTCGATACCATCCTCGGTATATTCCTCGGGGGTGCGATACCACTGCAGCTGTCCGCCCCACAGACCGCCGAAATACACGTAGATCTGTCCATCGTCATCCTTGAAGGCGCAGGGATCGATACTCACACTGCCACGGATAGGACTGGGCTGCGGGATGAAAGGACCTTCAGGACTGTCGGCCACTGCCACACCCAGGTGGAACACGCCGCCAAAGTCCTTTGCTGAGAAAATCAGGTTGTACTTACCGTCTTTCTCTACCACATCATTATCCCACATCTGCTTTTCGGCCCAGGGCACCTGATCCACATCGAGGATCACGCCCAGATCGGTAGCCTCCACTTCCATGGGATCACCATCGATGCGGAGAACGTGGTAGTCACGCATCTGGAAATGACCGCCGTCGTCGTCGAAGGCATGGTCGGTCTCGATGTCGTGAGAGGGATAGATATAAAACTTACCATTAAAAACGTTACCGGCAGGATCTGCCATGTAATCGCTTGGGAATAGATAATTTGCTTTCATCTTATTCTGTTGTTTACGTTTGTTTATAAATTATTCAATATCCACATTGTTTTTCAGATGACGGCCCTCGATCTCCTTATTGATCTTGTCGATCACGTCATCTTCGAGTTCATACTTACTGATGATCCACATGGCAAGCAAGAGCAAGACAGCCGGGATCACACAGACGAGCCACAGGATACCCTGCTCGGCAAACGGTGTCTGCTGATCGAGTTTGGCATCAAAGCCCACAAAGGCCAGGACCGCACCAGGAACGACACCACCCAGTGCCATACCGAGTTTGAAGAAGATACCCGTGAGTGCGTTCACGATACCTGCAATACGCTTCCCCGTTTTGTATTCACCGAAGGATACCACCTCAGGAACCAATGCCCACATATAACCCGTGGCAACGATGATACCCGTGGATTTGATGAACTGAATCACACAGAGGATCCAGAACTGCTTGAGTGACTCCACTTGCACGCAGATGTACATCAGCAGCATGCCGACGATAGCCGTTCCCAGGAAGCAATAGAACATACCCTTCTTACCAATCTTACGCTTGATGGCAGGCACCATAGGCATGAAGATGAATGCAGGAATAGTTCCGAGCCACATGAAGGCGGTGGTCATGTACTCGTTGGCACCCACATTATAGGTCATGAAGTAAGCATCGGCTGCATTGCTGACACTCATCATGGAGAATGCCGTAACAAAGAAGAATGCCAGGATGCGCAACGGATGGTTACGGACAAACTCTGTGAAAAGATCACTGGCCTTCACCTTGTCGGCCTCAGCCTTATCCATCACAACACGTTCCTTGCTCTGCGTGAAACAGAACACCAGGAGCGCGAATCCTGCCAAGGAGAACAGCAACATGGTGATAAACCATGCGGAAGCAGACTCTGGCTTGTTGATGATGGCAGAGCCATCAGCAGCCACAGGTGCGAAAATGGCGATCACCATCGGAAGGGACTTCACGATGAGAGCTCCTGCGTTAGCCATGAACATTCGGGTGGAGGTGAGGATGGTGACCTCATCGGTGTCACGGGTGAGTGATGAATTCAACGCACCGTAAGGCACGTTTACCAAGGTGTAGGCCATGGACATCAACACATATGTAACGTAAGCGTAGAGGAGAGATCCGCTGAATCCGTTCCAGAAGCAGAGGATGGCAAAACCGGTCAAGGGGATACCACCGAGAATCAGCCAGGAGCGGTATTTTCCCCATTTGGGGTTGCTCTTGTCAACAAATGCACCTACGACAGGATCCCATGCCCAGTCGATCAGTCTTACAATCAGGAACATGACAGCGGCAGCACCAGGGTCAAGTCCATAAACGTTCGTGTAGAAAAACAGCAGCCAGATACTTACCGTCTGGTAAATCAAGTTCTGAGCCATGTCACCGGCTCCGAAGCCGATGCGCTGCAACCATGATAATTTGTAGAAGCCTTTTGCTTCTTGTGAGTTAGAAAATGTGTCCATAATAATTATAATTGATTGTGAATATTATGATTCATAAGACGTCGGGATGCCAGTTCCTCCTGCATCCGCTCATTGAAGACTCGGGTGATGGGATAGAAACGCATGGCACAGACACAGACAACAAACAGGGCGGCGGGGACCATACTGGCCACCAGACGAATGCCCTGAAGGGCAGATGACGACTGCTCAGCGAGACCTCCCGAGACATACCCGAATAAGGAGAGGAGAAAACCGGCGAAAGCAGCCCCCAAGCCCGTTCCTGCCTTCAAGGCGAAGATGATGCCGGAGAAACAAAATCCGGTTGCTCGACGATGGTGCTGATACTCGGTGAAATCGGCACAATCGGCCACCATGGCCCAAAGCAAGGGTACGGTTGGTGCATAAGAAAGACTCTTCAACAGACAGAGGAGATATAACGCTGTCACATCTTCGGGATCGGGAAGGTAAAACATCAAAGTGAACACCGCAGTAAGTGTCAGTCCCGTCACGAAGGTCGTCTTCTTCCCAAAATGGTTGGCTAAGAACGAAGAGAGGAACAAGACACCACAGAACTGTACAATGGCGTTCACCGTATTGAACAATGAGAATCCCAGGGAATAGGCACGATCAGGCGTGGTACTGATTCCCACCCGGTGGAGGAAATCGCAGAGCGCCTGTTGATCAACATAGCTCTGGAAATAGAAGTTCATGGAAGAGCTCCAGAGGGAGAGGGTGATGAAGAGCACAAAGGTCATCACAAACATCGTGCGCCACGGGATGTTGGTAAAGGTCTCACGAATATCCTCCCGCACACTCATGGTCTGCTGCGGTGGCGGTGCGATCCTCTCACGGGTGGAAAGGAAGGCAATGACAAAGAGCACCAAGGCACACAGGGCGAAAAGGGAGACGGTACAGAGCCAACCATAGGAAGCGTCATGCCCCGTACTGAAACGATCGACGAGAGGCAGGGTGAGTCCCTGTACGACGAACTGTGCGATGGAGGTGGCTACGAACCTCACCTTATTTATACTGGTACGCTCTTTCACATCACTGGTCATCACACCCCCCAAAGAGGAATAAGGTGTGTTGTTAAAACCGTACATGGTGAGAAGGAGCACATACGAGACCGTGGCATACACGGCCACCATAGTCTTGTCGGTAATTCCAGGATTATAGAATGCCAACACGTAGAACACAGAGAAAGGGACTGCCGTCCACAACAGCCACGGACGGTATTTACCCCACTTACTGCGAGTACGGTCGGAAAGGATTCCTGCAAGGGGATCAACAAAGGCACTGGCTAATGGGGCAAAGAGCAGTACAGTACCTGCCACGGCACCGTCGAGACCGAAAATATCGGTATAAAACTTCAGCTGATAGACCATCAGCATCTGGAAAACAAGATTGGCGGCTACATCCCCCATGGAGTAGCCGACCTTCTCGCCCATTGATATCTTCTGCGATGCCCCAGACATATTATTTATTGGATGAAAGTAGCGGCATATTTACCCATCGCCTCATAACCGGCGGGGTTCAGATGCAGCCAATCATCAGAGTAGATTTCTTTGATTTTCATGGGATCAGCGGGATCTCTAACCAACTCATCAAAATCGATGATTCCATCGACTTGTTTGCATTGACGAATCCATTCGTTGACGGTCTGACGGGCAGCCTCATGGAAATAGGAGAAATAACCATTGCCCTTAAACGGAGTGATGGTGGCAAGGTAAACTTTCATGCCTTTGGCACGCGCCTGCTTGATAAAGTTCTCGTAGGCAGCGATCAGCTGATGGGTAGTCTGCTCCACATGACGGCTGCCGCCGATATCATTCACGCCTTGGAAGATGATCAAGGTGTTCACACCATTCTGCTCCATGATATCACGATTGAAACGTTTCACAGCGGGCTCACTCAAGCCACCCTGCACCACACTGTTCCCACCAATACCGAGGTTCAGGACACCCACTGTTCCACCCAAGGCCTCAGCCATGAAATCCGGCCAGCGGTTCTGCCTGTTCGTCGTACTGCCACGTCCATCGGTGATGGAGTTGCCCAATACGGCCACACAGGGAATATCACTTCCTTTCACCTCAAGCGCTGCGATATTGTACCAATGGTCCACTTTCTCTCCCTCGGCAAAACGGGCCTTGGGCTTGGAGACGCCAGGGATGATATAGGATGTAGTGCGAGAACCACGATGAGAAGTAGCATTCACCGGCGTCGTCTCCCCATAATTGATCGTGACCGTCAAGCGCTGTAAGGGTTTCAGCGAATACTTGATTACATCCGAGTAAAGCGCTTTGCCCGGTTCCACCGTCACATTTCGCTTACCATTAAAAGTCACATATTTCGCTGTCTTGGTCTGAATCTCCCAGCCCTCGAGGGCATCGGCGATATACATGGAACGGATATCCACCGGTTCCTTGCTGAACTCATTGGAGATTTTCAGACGGAGTTCACTACCTCCGATGGAGACATGGATGACTTCCCGCAACGAACGGTTAGACAAACTGCTGGCAGGCATATCGCCAGGACCTGTGAACTCTGCTGCAGCTGCCCAGGTGCCAATCCATTGGGCATGGGCTTGGATGGCAAAAGCCATCAGGATAAGTGATAATATATGCTTCATACAACTCGGGTTAGTATTTTCATCTGCAAATTTACTCACTCCTTTTCACATTCACTATAGAAATCGTAACTTTAACGTTTCAAATTGTATCATTGAGACATATTTTATCGAAATATTTTGAAATATGGGAGGTTTTTTCCTATTTTTGCAGTGAAAATACTACTAAGATATGAAGGGTTACAAACGATTTGCGCTCATGACACTCTGCTTGTTCTATGTATGTCTAAGCAGGGCAGACATCGGTAAGCTATATACTTCTGGCAAGCTGTCAAGCACTCTGATAGAATGTGTGTGTCAGGACAAATATGGCTATTTATGGATCGGTACGGAATATGGTTTGAATAAATTCGACGGGTACCGGTTCTCCACTTATATCTATGATAAGAACGACACCACCTCCATCGTTGACAATGAGGTGGTAAAGGTACTGTGCGATAATGAGGGAAGACTCTGGGTGGGATGCAGTTCCGGTTTGGCAAGATACGACTACAACAGTAACCGTTTCGTAAGATATACATTCCCCGACAAGACCCGTCCACGCGTAAATGCCCTTCAGCAGATCTCCAATGGCGACATTTTCATCGGTACGGCTGGCTACGGCCTGTACAGTATCCGTCATGGGGAGGACAAGATCACCAAGGAAACAAGTTTCCGTAAGCGGAAGATCGACGACTTCTTCAGTCGTTTCTTCGAAGACGAACAGCATAACATCTGGCGCAGCAGTCACCTCACCACCTTCACGCGATTCAGCACGAAGAACAACAAACCCATCGGGGTAAAAGACTTTGAATCGCCTTATGGCGCACCCAGAGATTACATCCGGTGCAACGACGGAGGATTCCTGATCATCTGTCTCTATGGTATCCTGCGGTATGACTATGCCACGGGCATCGTCTCTGATGCAGGATACGATTTGTCTGCATTGAATCACGAACTGTCCATGCGCAAAGCCACGCTCAGTCGTCAAGGCGACATCTACATCGGCACCTCCGGACATGGTCTGATGGTTATTCCCCACGACACCAAAGTACTGCGCACCGTAGAGTCAAGGAACTGGGAGTTCGACTTGACCTGCTCCAACGTGAATGACGTCATCGAGGACAAAGACCATAATCTCTGGATAGGCTGTTACCAAAAAGGACTGTATCAACTGAACCAAGGACAGGATGCTTTCCGGAACTGGAGCTTTGCCGAACAGAACTTCGCGATAGGCAGTAGTATCTCCTCTATGGCGCTCGATGAGAACGGGGAAGTCTTGTGTACCATTCAGAACGGTGGAGTCTATCGTTTCAACCGCTTTGGAAAGGTTATCGACAGACCCGCTTCACCTACAGGTGCCAGAACCATATACCGCGATAAAACCGGACATTTTTGGCTCTGCACGGAGAACATTCTCTACAGCTATAACCCCGTAAGCGGAGTGAGCATACCCAAACTGACCGCCAACGGATGGGGCCTCAACTGCATGACGGATGACGGAAAGGGTACTTTATATATCTGTGACTACGGCAAAGGACTGATCAAATATAACACTGTGACGGGGGAAAGCACCCTGTTCAGTATGACACAAAACCGCGGGAAACTGGGTGTTTTGTGTAATGACTGGATCAGGGCTTTGTATATCGACAGATACGGAATGCTGTGGATTGCCACTGCCGACGGAATATCATGCATGAATACCGAGACCCTCGATTTCCATCAATACGGGTGGAACGAGCAGTTGAAAGGGATCCTCTGCAACGCGTTGAGTGAACAGAAACAGGGAAATATCCTGATCGGTACCAATAGCGGACTCTTCGTCTTCGACAGAATCAAGAACAAGATGAGCCGTTTTGCCGACTCCGATACGTTAAACAACAAACTTATCTATGGCATTGTCACTGACAAGGAAAACGACGTCTGGCTGAGCACCTCCATGGGAATCTGGCAATACAACAACAATACGCATAAATGGATCGGTCACATCAACGGTAACGGACTGGCTACCAAGGAATATGTGGTAGGGACAGTGTTCCAGCGGAATGACGACCTGATAGGCTTCGGTACCAGTGAAGGCATCACAACATTCTATCCCACCGACGTGAAGAACAGCACCGTGAAGATGGGAGATGTCTTCCTCACCAATTTTATCGTTGACGGGAAGAGCAGGAACAACATGAACAACGATTTCATCGTAACTTACGATGAGAACACCTTTATCATGGAGTTTTCGCTACTGACATATAATAACACGGAAAACATCACCTTCCAATACCGCATCAATGGCAGTAACGAATGGTTCTCAGTAAATGAAGGCACCAATGCGATCTCCTTCAACAAGATGAAACCGGGGAAATACACAATCGAAGTAAGGGCATTGTGCAATGGTATCTATTCGGAGAAGACCAAAACCATCAACGTGAGAGTAAAGGATCCGTGGTATTCCTCTCCCCTCGCCTATCTGCTGTACTTCCTTCTCGTGGCCGCCATCATCGCATATATGCTTATTAGCTATGAGCGCCGTCGCAGAACAGAGCTGGAAGAGGCGAAGATGCGTTTCCTGATCAATGCCACACATGATATCCGCTCTCCGCTGACACTCATCATGGGTCCGCTGAAGAAGCTGAAAGCACGCATCGACGATGCGGAGAGTCAGGCAGACATCGATACCATCGATAGGAACGCACAGCGACTGTTGCTTTTGGTGAATCAAATTCTCGATGAGCGGAAAATCGACAAGAATCAGATGAAGCTGCATTGTAGTAAGACCGATATGGTGCAGTTCCTCAACGGTATCCTCACCTTATATAATTATAATGCGCAACAGCGGAACATCAGTTTTAACTTTATCCATGAGGACGAGAAACTGATAGCATGGATCGACAGGATTAACTTCGACAAGGTGATCAGTAATCTGTTGAGCAACGCCTTCAAATATACGTTCGACAACGGACAGATCGACGTTGAGCTCACCCACGATGAGAAAGATTTCATTATCAAGGTGATTGACAACGGTATCGGACTCAATGAGGAAAAGCCAGAGCGTCTGTTCGACAGGTTCTACCAAGGCAGCAACTCTCGTGACCTGCATCTCGACGGAACGGGTATCGGGCTCAATCTGAGCAAAGCCATCGTCAACATGCACAGCGGAGTGATTACCGCAGCTAACCGTACTGACGGAATGCGGGGAACGGTGATCACCATTCGAATGCCTTTGGGCAAAGAGCATCTCAAACCGGAGGAGATTGAACAGAAGGCGCCACGCGTGAAGAACAGTGCTCATAAGAACCTGGCCATCAAGAATTTCAGGATTCTGATTGCCGATGATGACGTGGAAATCGCCAACTATATTCGAAACGAACTGGGACGGTGGTACCGATTCGATGCGGCACCCAACGGCAAGGAGGCACTGAAAGCACTGCTCACAGGCACATACGACTTGGTGATCTCAGATGTGATGATGCCCGAAATGGATGGTATTACCTTACTGAAGGAAATCAAGAACAATACGACTGTCAGTGATATCCCCGTTATCCTGCTCACCTCACGGTCAGAGGTCAGTGACCGTTTGGAAGGACTGAAACAAGGGGCTGATGCCTTCATTGCCAAGCCTTTCAACATGGAAGAGCTGCATATCTTGATCGATAACCTGATAGACAATGTCAGACGACTGCGCGGTAAGTTCTCCGGTGCACTGAAACAGGAGGAGAAGGTTGAGAATCTGGACATGAAAGACAACAACGATGCCTTGATGGACCGTGTCATGATGATTATCAACGAACATCTTCAGGATCCCGATTTCAAGGTGGAGAAACTGGCGGATATGGTGGGTGTCAGCAGAGCACATCTACACCGGAAGATGAAAGAGATTACCGGCATCCCCACCGGTGACTTCATCAGGGACTTGCGGCTGGAACAGGCGGCACGACTGCTCAAAGAGAAAAAGACCAATGTCACCCAGGTGGCATACACAGTGGGCTTCAATAACCCAACCTACTTCTCAACAGCCTTCAAGAGACATTTCGGTATGCCTCCTACTGAATACTGTGAGCGGGACAAAGAGCAGACAAAGGCGAAGGAGCAGACAAAGAAATAAAAAACCATACAGAATCACGATTCCATCGACATTTTAGGGCGAGTCATCCCAAAGGCATGCACAGACGTGCAGTAATGGCTACGTTGATTAGGTAACTCTCGCTGAGAAGAGAGTCACCAGAAAACAAAAAAACACTAAAAACCATCAAAAAACCACCCAAAAGCATCAGCAGGCAGCAAAAGCCTGCTGATTTTTGTTAAAAAAAAGCACAAAAAAAACAACAAAAGACATAAATTAACTCCAATGAAACAAAATCAAATGACACATTATTGAATTTTCACTACTTTTGCACCGTCGATTTCTATGTTTTAACGGATACGACTTGAACGAGAAATGTTTTAGCATTTTTATCACCTATTTATAATAACTACTTATATGAAAGTAAACCTTAGAAAAGAAATGCTCTGTATGGGACTATGCGCAGCGATGAGCTTCGCTTACTCCGTACAGGCTACGGCTGCACCAGAGGGAAACTCGGTGAACGCCGTTCAGCAAGCAAAGAAAGTGACGGGTACGGTGAGCGACTCTCAGGGTCCGCTGATCGGCGCCACTATTTTGGAAAAAGGCACCTCTAATGGTGTTGTGACTGACTTTGATGGCAATTTTGACATCAATGTACAACCAGGAGCAACGCTGGTTGTCTCTTACGTGGGATATGTTTCGCAGGAAATCAAAGTGGGGAACAATGCGAACATCAATGTAACTCTGAAAGAAGAAGGACACAGCCTGAACGAAGTGGTGGTCATCGGTTATGGTACACAGCGCCGTGAGGCCGTAACAGGTTCTGTGGCTAACGTAGGCGGTGAAAAACTGAACCAGATCGCAGCCACCAACGCTGCTCAGGCTCTGCAAGGCCGTGTAGCAGGTGTGCTGATGACACAGACCTCTTCAAAGCCAGGTGCAGAGATGCAGATCCGTATCCGTGGTCAGCGTTCTCTGAGTGCGAGCAACGACCCGCTGATCGTGCTCGACGGTATCCCCTTCATGGGTCAGCTCTCTGATATCAACCCCGCAGATATCAAGTCCATGGACATTTTGAAGGATGCTTCCGCTACAGCTATCTACGGTTCCCGTGGTGCCAACGGTGTGATCATTATCACCACCACGAAAGGCTATCAGGGTGCCCCCGCCAAGGTTTCCTATAATGGCTATGTAAGTTTCAAGAAGGTATTCCACAAATACCCGATGATGGACGGACCTACGTACAGCAAGTTCCGCAAATATGCTGGTAAGTATCAGAACTCTCTGGATGAGAGCGATGACACCAATACCGACTGGCAGGATCTGTACTATCAGACAGGTGTAAGCCACAACCACGACGTCAGCGTGGCTGGTGGTACCAATGGCGGCAGCTACAGCTTCGGTGCCGGTTACTATCACGACGAGGCTGTCGTTCCCACCGAGGGTTACGACCGTATCTCTGTTCGCGGTAATTTCGACCAGATGGTAGGCAAGTGGTTCCGCTTCGGTCTGAGCACCAACAACAGTTATCGCAAGACACAGGGTGTCAACAGCATGTATGGGGTCCTGAGCATGAGTCCGTTGGCCAGTCCCTATGACGCCGATGGTAATCTCAAACGCTATGTATCCCTACCTGCCGATGACCAGGCTGTGATTACCAAGAAGACCGTTGAGCGAGACAAAGATGTCTGGCTCAGCGAGAACAAGGGTATTGGATCATACAACACCCTTTTCGGAGAGGTGAAGTGCCCTTGGATTGAAGGACTGAGCTATCGTATCAACATCGGTTTGAACTTCCGTAGTTCAAAGGGTGGCAGTTTCACTGGTACGGGTATCAACAACAAGGATGCCAATGCTAT
>OCTX012284184.1_pt1 | contig 17421 bp, 14 predicted proteins | sample 1539691 | NCBI WGS metagenome assembly OCTX01 (sample SAMN02144231, study PRJEB22623) | gut metagenome | biome: sheep rumen | host: Ovis aries | place: New Zealand | reverse complement strand
GCCACGATGTTCGACGACAGTCGCTCGCCGTAGCTGATGATGGCATCCTGGGTCTTGGCACTCAGGTCGTGGATGAGGTAGACACCATAGTAGATGCTGCGCAGCTGGTCGAAGAGCTGGTCTACCTTATTAAATAAGTCGATGCGCTTACGGTCGTCCAGGATGACGGTGTCAATCATCTGGTGGTGGCGCTTCACCATCGCGTCGAACTCCTCGCGATAGCGGTCGTCGCCCTTACGTGCCATCTCCGACGTGGCAATGAGCTTGTCGGTGATGCCGTCGAGGGCGCTGACTACAACTACGACAGGCCCCCGTCCGGCTTCTGCCTCTACAATCTCTTTTAAGCTTAAAATGCTTTTCACGGAACCTACGGACGTTCCGCCGAATTTCATTACTTTCATATTTCTATGCGATTTGTCTTTCCGCCGGTACCCCTGTCTACAAGTGGGGACTCCTCCAACGGCGGTGCAAAGGTAATCATAAAATTTGAACCTGCAAAAGAAAATGGCAAAAAAGTCGATGACAGATGACAGATGACAGATGACAGTTTTTTGAATTAGGGGTTGAGTAAAGTGTGAAATAAAATTTAATATTATATATATATTATAATATATATATAATATTATATATATAATAATAACTATTAGTTCTTATTCTCTCCGTCGGGGGTCAGAGGGTGCAAACCTCATTTTAAATAAACTGTCATCTGTCATCTGTCATTGTCATGGGGTGGGGGGCTGTGCTCGATTCGACGTTTCCTCGGTGCTGATGCGGCGTTTCCTCGGTGCTGATGCGGCGTTTCCTCCGGGCTAAGTCGGCACGGGCGAAATCGGCTGTCAGGGCCGTCAGAAGATTGAAAAACTGTGAAAGTTTATGTAATAACGGAAAAATGAGGGCCTGCCCTTTGGTCGTTTCCCTTTTTTACCGTAACTTTGCATTTTGAAACAGATATAGCTATATGGGAATATTCGGATTTTTTGGTAAAAAGAACAAAGAGACGCTCGACAAAGGGCTTGAGAAGACCAAGACCTCGGTGTTCGACAAGCTGGCGCGTGCTGTTGCCGGTAAGTCGAAGGTCGACGATGACGTGCTCGACAATCTGGAAGAGGTGCTTATAACGAGCGACGTGGGCGTGGAGACGACCCTGAAGATTATTCGTCGCATCGAAGAGCGCGTGGCGCGCGACAAATATGTGAGCACCAGTGAGTTGAACCGCATACTGCGCGAAGAGATAGCTTCGCTGCTGGCTGAGAACAACTCTGAGGATAACGTGAACTGGGACCTGCCCAGCGACCACAAACCCTACGTCATACTGGTCGTAGGCGTCAACGGTGTGGGCAAGACCACGACTATCGGCAAGTTGGCGTGGCAGTTCAAGCAGGCTGGCAAGAAAGTGTACCTGGGCGCTGCCGACACATTCCGTGCTGCTGCCGTTGAGCAGCTGTGCATCTGGGGCGAGCGCGTGGGCGTGCCTGTGGTGAAGCAGCAAATGGGCAGCGACCCCGCCTCGGTGGCCTTCGACACGCTGCAGAGCGCCAAGGCCAATGGTGCCGACGTGGTGCTGATTGACACTGCCGGTCGTCTGCACAACAAGGTCGGGCTGATGAACGAGCTCAAGAAAATCAAGGACGTGATGAAGAAGGTGCTGCCCGAGGCCCCCGACGAGGTGATGCTTGTGCTCGACGGCTCGACCGGACAGAACGCCTTCGAGCAGGCCAAGCAGTTCTCGGCCGTCACCCAGATTACCAGTATGGCCATCACCAAACTTGACGGTACGGCTAAGGGTGGCGTGGTTATCGGCATCAGCGACCAGCTGAAGGTGCCTGTGAAGTACATTGGTCTGGGTGAAGGCATGGAGGACCTTCAGCTGTTCAGCAACCGCGAGTTTGTAGACTCACTGTTTAAGTGATAAATCGAAAATTGAAAATCGTTAAATCGTAAATAAGTTGAAGACGATAGATTTTATTTCGCTTGGATGCTCAAAGAATCTCGTTGACAGCGAGATGCTCATGGGGCTGATGGAGGCCAACGGCTATCGGTGTACGCACGATAGCGACGACCCCCAGGGTGAAATCGTCGTCGTCAACACCTGTGGCTTCATCAACGACGCTAAGGAGGAGAGCATCAATACGATTCTGGAATTTGCCCAGGCAAAGACTGAAGGACGTATTGAGCGGCTCTACGTTATGGGCTGCCTGTCAGAACGTTACTTAGCCGACCTTGAAGCTGAGATTCCCGAAGTGGACGGTTGGTACGGGAAGTTCAACTATAAGGAACTGCTGAAAGCCCTCCCAAGCCCTCCCGAAGGGAGGGATGTCAAGATACCTGTCTCCGCCACTACAGGTAACCAAACATCCCTCCCTTCGGGAGGGCTTGGGTGGGCTAGACACTTGACTACCCCCCGCCATTATGCCTACATCAAAATCAGTGAGGGCTGCGACCGTCACTGTGCTTACTGCGCCATCCCGCTGATAACAGGTCGCCACCAGAGTCGGCCGATGGAGGAGATTCTCGACGAGGTGAGGCATTTGGTGAAGGGCGGTACGAAGGAGTTTCAGGTCATAGCCCAGGAACTGACGTACTACGGTCTCGACCTCTACGGCGAACAGAAGATTGCCGAGCTGATAGACCGCATGGCTGACATTGAGGGTGTAGAGTGGATCAGGCTGCACTATGCCTACCCGACGTATTTCCCCTGGGAGCTGCTTGACGTGATGCGGCGGCGCAAGAACGTCTGCAAATATCTTGACATTGCCCTGCAGCACATCTCAGACCACATGCTGGAGCGCATGAAGCGCCACATCACCAAGCAGGAAACCTACGACCTGGTGGAGCGGCTGCGCCGCGAAGTGCCAGGCATCCACCTGCGTACGACGCTGATGGTGGGCTTCCCCGGTGAGACTGACGACGACTTCAACGAGCTCATCGCGTTCACGAAGTGGGCACGTTTTGAGCGTATGGGGGCCTTTGCCTATTCCGAGGAGGACGGCACCTACTCAGCCGAGCACTATAAGGACGACGTGGCCGACGACGTGAAGAAGGCGCGGCTTGACCGCCTGATGCGCGTGCAGCAGAATATCAGTGCCGAGATAGAAGCAGCCAAGATAGGCCAGACGCTAAGGACTATCATTGACCGCCGCGAGGGGGCCTACTTCGTGGGGCGTAGTGAGTTCTGCTCGCCCGAAGTCGACCCCGAGGTGTTGATACCGGCTGACGAACCGCTTGAGATAGGACAGTTCTACGACGTACGCATCACAGATGCAGAGGAGTTTGACCTCTACGGCGAAGTAGTCAAAGTGAAGAGTGAAAAGTGATGAGTGAATAGTGAAAAGTGATAAATAGAAATAGAATTAGGTGAACAACAAACAATTCATAGCGGAGCTTGCCCGGCGGATGGGCTATTCGTTACAGGATACGCAGAAGATGACGTATCAGGTAATGGATGCCATGGGCGACAGCTTCATGGAGGGTAACACCGTCATCGTGCAGAACTTTGGCAGTTTCGAAGTGAAGAAACGGCTGGAGCGCATCATGGTGAACCCTAAGACTGGACAGCGCATGTTGGTGCCGCCTAAACTCACTCTGGGCTTTAAGATCAGTCCGACGTGGAAAGGCAAGCTGAAAAGTGAAAAGTGAAGAGTGAAAAGTGAAGAGTGAAGAGTGAAGAGTGAATGGACCGCATTTCAATACAGGAAATAGCCGCCGTCCTGACCGTTAAGAGCGGCTTGAAGAAGAAGGACGCTGAGCGCTTTGCCACTACGCTGTTCGAAGTGGTGAAGGAGGGGCTTGAGTCTGACCGTCTGGTGAAGGTCAAGGGCTTAGGCACGTTCAAGGTCATCGACATTGAGGCGCGCGAAAGCATCAACGTGAATACCGGTGAGCGCGTGCTCATTGAGGGCCACGGGAAGATTACTTTTACGCCCGACACGACGATGAAGGAACTGGTCAACAAGCCTTTCTCGCAGTTTGAGACGGTGGTACTGAACGAGGGCGTCGATTTCGACGACGAGACCCTCGTGCAGGAAACGGAAACCGAGCCTGAGCCTGTAGCCGAGCCTGAGCCTGTAGCCGAGCCCGAGCCGGAACCTGTAGCCGAGTCTGAGCCGGTAGCCGAGCCTGAGCCAGAACCAGAACCAGAACCTACGCCCGTAGTCGAACCAGAAACCGAGCCAGAGCCCGAGCAAGAATCAGAATCCGAACCCGAGCCAGAGCCGGAAACAGCAAACAAACAACCCGTACTGGAATTTTTTGAAAGTGAAGAACCCACAACAGAAGATATGAGACACGAAGAAACAAACACTCGCCGTAGTGGACTGCTATGGCCCCTGATAAGCATTTTAGCCTTTGTCGCCGGACTTGCCGTCGGCTACTTCCTTGGGCAGTCAAAGGCGAGTGCACCGACTGCAGAGGATGCCGTAGAGGAGATTGTCGAAGCGGAATCCCTCGACTCAGTCAATAGCGAGACCCTGCCGGCCGACACCCTGAAAACGGGCGAAGCCGAGAAGGCGGCCGACAACAACGCCGACGCCCCAGCTAAGAAAGTAGAGCCAGCCGCACCGGTGGCTGCCGTTGAATCGCCGGTGGCTGCCGTTGAGTCGCCAGTGGCCGAACGTCCCAAGCCTCAGGCGCAGCAGGCCGCCAAGACGGAAAAGGCGGACGTCTATGAGCAGATGGATGCCCGTGTACGTACGGGAGCCTATCGGATTGTCGGTGCCGACTACGACGTGAAGGTACGTCCCGGCGAGACAACAGCCCGTATTGCCCGCCGTACGCTTGGCCCCGACATGGAGTGCTATATCGAAGTGTATAACGGGCTGACCGCCAGCACGGCGCTCCGCGAAGGCCAGATGATAAAGATTCCGAAGCTGGAACTCAAGAAAAAGAAGAAATCAAACTAAAATAATAAAAGGAATAAAAGAGAATTATGGCAGAATCAATTGATATCCGCGAACTGAACATCCGGATTGAACAGCAAAGTGCATTCGTTACCAACCTTGTAACGGGTATGGACCGAGTCATCGTAGGACAGAAACACCTGGTAGACTCCCTGCTCATCGGTCTTCTCAGTGATGGCAACATCCTGCTCGAGGGTGTGCCGGGACTGGCCAAGACACTGGCCATCAAGACGCTCTCGCAGCTGATTGACGCCAAGTACAGCCGCATACAGTTTACGCCCGACCTGCTGCCCGCCGACGTCACGGGTACGATGATCTATTCGCAGAAGGACGAGCGCTTCCAGGTGAAGCAAGGCCCGGTGTTTGCTAACTTCGTGCTGGCCGACGAAATCAACCGTGCGCCGGCAAAGGTGCAGAGTGCGCTGCTCGAAGCCATGCAGGAGAAGCAGGTCACCATTGGCAGCGAGACGTTCGACCTGCCGAGCCCGTTCCTCGTGATGGCCACTCAGAACCCCATTGAGCAGGAAGGAACCTATCCGCTGCCAGAGGCCCAGATGGACCGCTTCATGCTGAAGGTGGTCATTGACTACCCTACGCTGGAAGAGGAGAAGCGCATCATCCGCGAAAACATTGCCGGAGGGCTGCCTGAGGTGAAGCCCGTCACGACGGGAGCCGAGATTCTGAAGGCCCGTGCCGTAGTGCGCGAGGTCTACATCGACGAGAAGATTGAGCAGTACATAGCCGACATCGTCTTTGCCACCCGCTATCCTGACCGTTACGGTCTGAAGGAACTGAAGGACATGATCGCCTTCGGCGGTTCGCCCCGTGCGTCGATCAACCTGGCCAAGGCAGCACGCGCCTATGCCTTCATCAAGCGTCGCGGCTACGTCGTGCCCGAGGACGTCCGCGCCGTGGCTCACGACGTACTTCGCCATCGCATCGGCTTGACCTACGAGGCCGAGGCCAGCAACATCACGAGCGAGGAGATCGTCTCTAAGATTATAAATAAGGTAGAAGTTCCTTAAATTAGTAATGAGTAATTAGTAATGAATAATTATGATTACTAATTGATATGGAAACAAGCGAGATACTCAAGAAAGTACGCAAGATAGAAATCAAGACGCGCGGACTGAGCTCGCAGGTCTTTGCCGGACAGTACCATTCGGCCTTCAAGGGGCGTGGTATGGCGTTCAGCGAGGTACGCGAGTATCAGTATGGCGACGACGTGCGCGACATCGACTGGAACGTGACGGCCCGCTTCCACCGCCCCTATGTGAAGGTGTTTGAGGAGGAGCGCGAGCTGACCGTGATGCTGCTTGTCGACGTCAGCGGCTCGCTTGACTTCGGTACTCAGGTACAGATGAAGCGCGACATGGTGACCGAGATAGCAGCCACAATAGCCTTCTCGGCCATTCAGAACAACGACAAGATCGGCGTCGTGTTCTTCTCAGACAAGATTGAGAAATACATACCGCCCAAGAAGGGCCGCAAGCACATACTCTACATCATCCGCGAGATGCTGGACTTCAGGCCTGAGTCGAAGCGTACCGACGTCCGCCAGGCCATCGAGTTCCTCACCAGTGTGCAGAAGCGCCGTACGACCGCCTTCATACTGAGCGATTTCTACGTGCGTGGTGACTTCCTGCAGTCGCTGCAAATCTGTAACCGCAAGCACGACGTCGTAGCCATCCAGGTGTACGACCAGCGTGCCCGTGAGCTGCCCGACGTGGGACTGATGAAGGTCGTCGATGCCGAGACCGGTTTTGAGCAGTATATCGACACTGGTTCGAAGAAGCTGCGCCAGGCCTATAACCGCTACTGGACAGCGCGCCAGAAGGAGCTGAAGGACACCTTCACCCGTAGCAATGTTGACAACGTCAGCATAGCCACCAACGAGGACTACGTCAAGCAGTTGCTCGGGCTGTTTAAGCAACGAAGCTGAAATAAAGAAATGAAGAGAACGTTATTGTTGATATTATTGTCTGCGGGGATACTCGCTGCGCGGGCCCAGGTCACTGTAGAGGCAGCCATTGACTCCATCGAGATGTTCATTGGCGAGCAGGTACACGTGACGGTGACAGCCACGATGAAGGAGGGTGCAAAGGCCGAATTCCCGGTCTTCAAGCCCACCCAGCAAATCATTCCCGGCGTTGAAGTGCTGAAGAGCACCGAGATGGGAACCAAAAGTCGCGACGACGGCTTCGTCGACCGTCAGGTGGTCTACACGCTGACGTCGTTCGACGACACGCTCTACTACCTGCCACCCTTCGTCGTGAAGGTCGACGGGAAGCCGCACGAAAGCAAGAGCCTCGCCTTGAAAGTCGTTGGCATTGAGGTCGATACCACCCGCATGGACCAGTTCTTCGGCCCTAAGGACGTGCAGGATAATCCCTTCCAGTGGAGCGACTGGAGCACGCTGTTCTGGCTGAGCATCTTGTCGCTCGTGCTGATGGCCGTCGGCTACTATCTCTATCTGCGGCTGCGTGACAACAAACCTATTATTACGCACATACGCATCGTGAAGCGGCTGTTGCCCCACCAGAAGGCGATGAAGGAGATTGAGCAGATCAAGGCCGACAAGATGCAGAACTCCGAGAATGCCAAGGAGTACTACACCAAGCTGACCGACACGCTGCGTAAGTATATTGAAGACCGCTACGGCTTCAATGCCATGGAGATGACCAGCTCAGAGATTATCGACCGTCTGGAGAAGGCCCTCACCGACGAGTCGAAGGACGCCGCCACGATGAAGGCCGAGCTGCGCCAGCTCTTCACGACGGCCGACCTCGTGAAGTTTGCCAAATACTCGACGATGATCAACGAGAATGACGCCAACCTGGTCAGTGCCATCGACTTCATCAACCAGACAAAACTCGAGAACATGCCGACCGAAGAGACGGTGAAGCCCGAGCTGACCGAGGCCGACCAGCGTACGGTGAAGACGCGCCGCACGCTGAAGGCCGTCGTCACGCTCATTGTCGTCGTCTGCCTGGTGCTGCTGGGCTATGTGTTCTATGGACTCTATCAATTATTGAACTAACAAAATGGAATTTGCCAATAAAGAATATCTGTTTCTGCTCCTGCTGCTCATACCCTATCTGATATGGTATGTGATGTACAGGAAGAAGAGCGAGCCGACGATGCGGATGTCCGACACCTTCGCTTTCAGCAACGCGCCTAAAAGCTGGAAGGTGAGGCTCATGCCGCTGCAGATGCTGCTGCGCATGCTTGCCTTCACGATGGTCGTCATCGTGCTGGCACGCCCTCAGACTCAGAACTCCTGGAAGAACAGGACCGTCGAGGGCATCGACATCATGCTGGCTATGGACGTCTCGACATCGATGCTGGCCGAAGACCTGAAGCCCAACCGCATGGAGGCTGCCAAGCTGGTGGCCGCTGAGTTCATCTCGGGGCGCCCCGACGATAACATCGGCCTGAGCATCTTTGCCGGCGAGGCCTTCACCCAGTGCCCGATGACCACCGACCACTCCTCGCTGCTCAGCCTGCTCCACAACGTGCGCACCGACATCGCCTCGCGCGGTCTCATCGAGGACGGCACGGCCATCGGCATGGGCCTGGCCAACGCCGTCAGCCGACTGAAGGACTCGAAGGCCAAGAGCCGCGTAGTCATCCTGCTCACCGACGGCTCGAACAACCGCGGTGACATCTCGCCGATGACGGCCGCCGAGATAGCCAAGAGCCTTGGCATCCGCGTCTACACCATCGGCGTCGGCAGCAACAAGGTGGCCCCTTACCCGATGCCAGTAGGCGGCGGCGTGCAGTACGTGAACATCCCCGTCGAGATTGACGACGAGACGCTGCGTGGTATTGCCAAGGCCACCGACGGCGACTTCTATCGTGCCACGAACACCAAGGAGCTGAATCAGATTTACAAGGAGATAGACCAGCTGGAGAAGTCGAAGCTCAACGTCAAGCAGTACAGCCGTAAGTACGATGTCTACCAGTATTTCGCGCTTGTTGCCGTCTTGGCACTCCTGCTCGAGCTTCTGTTGCGTATAACTGTATTTAGGAGGATACCATAACGTATGTTTAGATTTGAAGACCCGATATATCTCTACCTGCTGTTGCTGATACCACTGTTGGCAATCGTCAGGTTTGTAGCCTATCGCAACCAGAAGAAGCGGTTGCGTAAGTTTGGCGAACCGCAGCTGCTGAAGGCGCTCATGCCCGACGTCTCGCGCTGGCGTCCCGGGGTGAAGTTCTGGCTGCTCGAGGCCGCCCTGGCCCTGCTCATCGTCATGCTTGCCCGTCCGCAGTTAGGCACCAAGATCAGCCACGAGAAGCGCAGTGGCATCGAGACCATCATCTGTATCGACATCAGTAACTCGATGCTGGCCGAGGACGTCGCTCCCAGCCGTCTCGACCGTGCCAAGATGATGGTCGAGAACCTGGTCGACCACTTCTCTGACGACAAGATAGGCCTTATCGTCTTTGCCGGCGACGCCTTCGTCCAACTGCCCATCACGAGCGACTATGTGTCGGCCAAGATGTTCCTCTCGAGTATCGACCCCTCGATGATGGGCACCCAGGGCACCGACATCGCCCGTGCCGTCGACATGGCCACCCACAGCTTCACCCAGGAGACGGGCATCGGCAAGGCCATCATCGTCATTACCGACGGCGAGGACCACGAGGGCGGTGCCGTCGAGGCCGCCGAGGCCGCCAAGAAGGCCGACATGCGCGTCTACATGCTGGGCATCGGTTCCAAGCAGGGGGCTCCCATCCCCATTCCCCACACCGGCGACTACATGACCGACAACACGGGGCAGACGGTGATGTCGGCCCTCAACGAGGATATGTGTAAGCAGATAGCTTCTGCCGGCGGCGGTGCCTACATCCACGTCGAGAATAACAGCAACGCCCAGGACCTGCTCGACCAGGAACTCGAGAAACTGGCCAAGAAGGAGACCAAGGCCACCGTCTACAGCGACTACGACGAGCAGTTCCAGGCTTTCGGCATCCTGGCTCTGCTGCTGCTCATCATCGAGGTGTGCCTGCTTGAGAGCAAGAACCCGCTGCTGAAGAACATCTCGCTGTTTGGCAGCCGCCGGAAGTCCGTCGCCACGCTCCTGCTGTTGCTCGTGGCCATCGGCGCCGGCGCCCAGACCGACCGTCAGTACGTCCGTCAGGGCAACAAGCAGTTTCGTGCAGGCAATTATGCCGACGCCGAGGTGAGCTACCGTAAGGCTTTAGAGAAGAACAACCGCAACACCCAGGCCTCCTACAACCTGGGCAATGCGCTGCTGATGCAGAACAAGGACTCGGCCGCCGTGGCCGAGTTTGAGCGCGCCGCCAAGGGCGAGCCCAACAGCCTGCGTAAGTCGAAGGCCTATCATAACATGGGCGTCGTCTGTCAGCGTCACCAGATGTTCGGCGAGGCCATCGAGGCCTACAAGCAGAGCCTTCGGCTGAACCCCCATGACGACGAGACCCGCTACAACCTGGAACTCTGTAAGCGCCAGCAGAAGCAGCAACAGCAGAACCAGCAGAACAAGCAAGACCAGCAGAAGCAGGACCAGCAGAAGCAAGACCAGCAGCAGAAACAGCAGCAGGAGAAGCAGAAGCAGGAACAGCAGAAGCAGGAGCCCAAGATGAGCAAGGAGAACGCCGAGCAGCTGCTGAATGCCGCCATGCAGCAGGAGAAGCAGACGCAGGACCGCATGAAGAAGGCTCAGCAGCGGCCGCAGAAGCGCAGCATAGAAAAGAATTGGTAGAAAGCCTACCCAAGCCCTCCCAAAGGGAGGGATGTCTAAATAGATAAACACGTAGAAATGAAACGAAACAGATTATATACAGGTATCTATAAGTCCCGCCAGTCTGGTATTCAAACATCCCTCCCTTGGGGAGGGCTTGGGTGGGCTTTGTTTCTTTTGCTCATGTCTGTCCAGACTATTGCCCAGACGCTGACGGCCAACGCGCCGTCGCACGTTGCCGTGGGCGAGCAGTTCAGGCTCTCTTACACGGTGAACACACAGGACGTCTCTGATTTCCGCGTCGGAGCCATCCCCGATGCCTTAGAGGTGCTGATGGGCCCCAGCCGCTCGTCGCAGTCGAACTTCCAGATTGTCAACGGCCATACCAGCCAGTCGTCGTCCATCACGTTTACCTACATCGTGGTGGCCCTCAAGAATGGTACGTTCACCATCCCGGCTGCCCACGTCACGGCCGCCGGAAAGAACATCGCCTCGAGTGCCTTGAAGATTACCGTCTCAGGGCAGTTGCAGCAGGGCGGCGGCGGCGGCCAGCGCCAGCAGGCACAGCCGCAGCCCCGTGCCGCCGGCACGCCCATCTCGGGCTCCGACCTCTTCATCAAGGTCAGCGCCAACAAGAAGCGCGTCTACGAGCAGGAGCCCATACTGCTCACCTACAAGGTCTATACGCTCGTCGACCTGACGCAGCTCGACGGCAAGATGCCCGAGCTGAACGGCTTCCACACCCAGGAAGTGCCGCTGCCCCAGCAGAAGAGCTTCAAGATTGAGCAGCTCAACGGCCGGCCCTACCGCACGGTGACCTGGTCGCAGTACGTCATGTTCCCCCAGATCACGGGCAAGCTGAAGATTCCCGCCATCACGTTCAACGGCATCGTCATCCAGCAGAACCGTAACATCGACCCCTTCGAGGCCTTCTTCAACGGCGGCTCCGGCTATGTCGAGGTGAAGAAGCAGATACAGGCCCCGGGCATCGAGATCCAGGTCGACCCGCTGCCCCAGCGCCCCGCCAACTTCTCGGGCGGCGTGGGCCACTTTGGCGTCACTGCCCAGATGGAAGCCACCGAGGTGAAGGCCAACGAGCCCGTCAAGCTGCGGGTCACCGTCAGCGGCGTCGGCAACCTGAAGCTCATCAAGCAGCCCGTCGTTGAGTTCCCCAAGGACTTCGACCGCTACGACGCCAAGGTGACCGACAAGTCGAAGCTGACGGTCAACGGCGTCGAGGGCTCGATGATCTACGACTTCCTGGCCGTGCCCCGTCACCCTGGCAAGTTCGACATCCCGCCGGTGGAGTTCACCTACTACGACACCGGCAAGCACAGCTACATCACGGCGAAGACCGCCCCCATGACGCTCAGCGTGCTGAAGGGCGACGGCAGCACCTCCTCGGTCAGCGACTATACGGGCCAGGAAGACCTGAAGCTGCTGAACCGCGACATACGCTACATCAAGACCGGCGACGCCGGGCAGCATGGCGTCGGCGACTTCTTCTTTGGCAGCGCGGCCTACTGGACGTCGCTCTGCGTGCTGGCCCTCATCTTCGTCTCGCTCTTCGTCATCTTCCGTCAGCGCGCCATTGCCGGAGCCGACATCGTCGGCCAGCGTGCCGGGCGGGCCAACAAGGTGGCCACGAAGCGGCTGAAGAAGGCCTCGCGACTGATGAAGGACAACCAGCCGTCGGCATTCTACGACGAGGTGCTGCGTGCCCTCTGGGGCTACGTCGGCGACAAGCTGAACATCCCCGTCGAGCAGCTCTCGCGCGAGAACATCAGCCAGCAGCTCGAGGCTCGCGGCGTCAGCGCCGACACCATCCAGCAGTTCATCGGTGCCATCGACGAGTGCGAGTACGCCCGCTATGCCCCCGGCGACCCAACAGGAAATATGAACAAGGTATTCGAGGCCGCCATGATGGCGATAACCACTATCGAGAACAACGTCAGGAAGCGCCGCGCCCCGAAGTCGGCCGTCGTCCTCACCCTGGCTTTGCTGATGCCCGTGGCGGCGTCGGCTGTTACCAAGACCGAGGCCGACAGCGCCTATGCCCAGGGCCACTACCAGCAGGCCGCCGACGCCTACGAGGCCCTGCTGAAGCAGGGCGTCAGCGCCGACCTCTACTATAACCTGGGCGGCGCCTACTACCGCATGGACGAGATACCCCGCGCCGTGCTCAACTACGAGCGGGCGCTGCTGCTCTCGCCGGGCGACGCCGACATCCGCTTCAACCTGCAGATGGCCCGCTCGAAGACCATCGACAAGATTACGCCTGAGTCTGAGATGTTCTTCGTCACCTGGTACCACTCGCTGGTCAACATGACCAGTGTCGACGGCTGGGCCCGCCTGGCCCTCGTCGCCCTGTCGCTGGCCATCGCCCTGGCCCTGGTCTATCTCTTCGCCTCGCGCGTCGGGCTGCGCAAGCTGGGCTTCTTCGGCGCCCTGCTCATGCTGCTGCTGTTCGTCTGCTCAAACGTCTTTGCCTACGTCCAGAAGCAGGGGCTTACCCACCGCACCGGCGCCATCATCATGGCCCCCGCCGCCACCGTGAAGAGCACCCCCGCCAAGCAGGGCACCGACCTCTTCATACTCCACGAGGGTACGCGCGTCGAGATTACCGATGGCTCCATGCGCCAGTGGAAGCGCGTCAGCGTGGCCGACGGCAAGGAGGGCTGGATCGAGACGTCGCAGATAGAAATCATTTAACACCACAAGGAGGACCACAACGATGGACATCAACAAGCTGATCGACTTCGACCGCTGGCTGCTGCTCGCCGTCAATGGCAGCGACTCGCTGTTCTTCGACGCGCTGGCCGACGCGCTGACGACCGCCGCAACCTGGATTCCGCTCTACGTCGCACTCTTCTACATGGTCATGAAGAACAATGCCTCCGTGCGCCGCATCACGTTTATCGTCGCCTGTGCCGGACTCTGCTATCTGCTCGCCGGAGCCTTCGACGACGGCGTCGTCAAGCCCCTCGTCGCCCGCTGGCGACCCACCCACGACCCCGTCATCGGCTGGCAGGTCGACGTCGTCGACGGCTATCGCGGCGGTAACTACGGCTTCTTCTCGGCCCACGCCAGCAACACGTTCAGCCTGGCCGTCTTCTTCAGCCTGCTCGTGCGCAGCCGTCTGCTCACGGTGGCCCTCGTCACGTGGTCGCTCGTCAACTGCTGGACGCGCCTCTATCTCGGCGTCCACTTCCCCGGCGACATCCTTGTCGGCATCCTGTGGGGTGGGGTGGTCGGCACCGCCGTCTGGCTGTTCTACCGCCGCGTCGAGCGTCGCCATGCCAGCGGCATGCAGTATGTCTCGTCGCAGTACACCGTGACGGGCTATCAGTTCCGCGACATCGATGTGGTCATCTCCGTTTTAGTCTTCACGTTGCTCTATGCCATTTTCCGGGCATGTCTTGTCTTATGATTAACCCAAAACTGATATCCATATCCGATTACGACTATGCGCTGCCCGAGGGCCGCATAGCCAAGTACCCACTGCCGCAGCGCGACCAGTCGAAGCTGCTCGTCTACCGTCACGGCCACGTCAGCCACGACGTGTTCTGCCGTCTGCCCCACTACCTGCCCGAGGGCGCCCTCATGGTGTTCAACAACACCCGCGTCATCCAGGCGCGCATGCACTTCCGTAAGGAGCGCCTCGACGGCGACCACACCGTGCGCGACGGTGCCCTCATCGAGATCTTCCTGCTCGAGCCCTCACAGCCCGCCGACTACGAGCAGATGTTCCAGACGCGCGGCAGCTGCGCGTGGCTCTGCCTCGTCGGCAATCTGAAGAAGTGGAAGGAGGGCCCGCTCACGCGCGAGTTCACCGTTGGCGGCACGACATTCACGCTGACGGCAACGCGGCTCGGCGAGCACGGCACCAGCCAGCTCATCGCGTTCCGGTGGGAACCGTCGCTCAGCTTCGCCGAGGTCATCGACGTCCTGGGCGAGCTGCCCATCCCGCCATACCTCAACCGCGACACCGAGGAGAGCGACAAGACCACCTACCAGACCGTCTACTCAAAGATAAAGGGCAGCGTGGCAGCGCCGACGGCCGGCCTACACTTCACCCCCGAGGTGCTCAGCGCCCTCGACGCCCACGGCATCGACCGCGAGGAGGTCACGCTGCACGTCGGCGCGGGCACCTTCAAGCCCGTGAAGTCGGCCGACATCGGTCACCACGAGATGCACACCGAGTACATCGCCGTGCGCCGCCAGACGCTCGAGAAGCTGCTGGCCCACCACTGCCGGGCCGTCGCCGTCGGCACCACCAGCGTGCGCACCCTCGAGAGCCTCTACTACATGGGCCTGAAGGTGATGCGCAACCCCGACCTCGGCGAGGACGACCTGCACGTCAGCCAGTGGGAACCCTACCAGGGAGTGAAAAGTGAAGTGGTGAAAAGTGAAGAATTGACCGGCGACGGCGTGACCGGCGACGGCGTGACGAGCGAAGCGTCCATCCGTGCGCTGCTCGGTTGGATGGACCGCCGCCACCTCAGCGTGCTTCACTCCAGCACGCAGATCATCATTGCCCCCGGCTACGACTACAAGCTGGTGCGCATGCTCGTCACCAACTTCCATCAGCCCAAGTCGACCCTCCTGCTGCTTGTCAGCGCCTTTGTCCGCGGCGACTGGCGCACCATCTACGACTACGCCCTGAGCCACGACTTCCGCTTCCTCAGCTACGGCGACTCGTCGCTGCTCATCCCGTGACGTTTCTTAGGATGGCTAAAACGCCTCAACTCCTCAACGCCTTAATGTTACGTGTTACCTGTTACAAATCGCCGCTTCCGCAGTGTTTACTGCTGAAAGCGGCGATTTCCTTAGTGTTACCCTTAACGTTACCGGGGGAGGGTGTGGGCTTAAAACAGCCCCATGCACGACGTCGTACCGAGTGCGGTCAGGGCGGCGGTGGCAGCGGCAATGACGATGCGCAGCACCACCTCCCACAGATTAGCATTTCCTTTACCTACGATTCCCATAGCATTTCCTCTTTTCTTTAACTACGAATTATACGAATTCCACAAAAATCTTTTAATCTTTGTCGCCTATTCTTCAGAACTACGAATTATACGAATTCCACAAATAGATGAAACGTGTTCCTGTAAATTCGTAAAATCCGTAAAATTCGTAGTCGTCAGAACGACCGCCGGGGCGACTAAGGTTCGGTAGTACTGCTACCGCCACCGCCGGCAGCGGCCTCGGCCTCCTCGCGCTGCTTCATGGCCAGCTTCGACAGGCGCAGCGAGGCGTCCTTTGTCAGCTCGGCACGCGAGAACCCGCCCGTCGACTGCGCAAGCAGCTTCACCGCCTTCACGTGGACGCGGCAGTCGTAGTCGAGCAGCGACGTTGCGCCAGCCGACTGGATGGAACACTTGAAGAGGGCCAGGTCGGGGATCTTGATGGTCAGTCCCTCGAGGGCCAGCTCGCGGATACACGACACCATATCGGTCAGGATGCCCTTGATGGTGCCCTTCGAGAACGGGGTGTTATGCTCCGACATTTGCTGAGCCAGGTCGTCGAGCGTCATGACACCCTTTGATGCGGCGCGACCGTAGTACTGTCCGTAGGTCTTCGATGCCGTGTTCATGTTCTTGTACAAATCAATTTCCAGCATAATGTGTTTTTCTTGGTTTTAAATAGGTTAAACAATCGGGTTGCGGCGGCTGTTCCGGACCAGCCTTAATTTCAACTGCAAAGATACTAAAATAAATCGAATAATAGCCGTGTGCGCACACATTTAACGGTAATTTAACACTCCTTTGCCGTTAGCTGCCCAAACAAAGATTAAAAGATTAAAAAGATTCATTCTTGCCGTTTTCTGCCCGAACAAAGATTAAACGATTAAAAAGATTCATTCTTGCCGTTTTCTGCCCGAACAAAGATTAAACGATTAAAAAGATTCATTTGCCGAAGACCATCGAAAAAAATCTTTTAATCTTCAAAATCTTTGTTTTCATTATTAACCCTCCCTTGCCGTTTTCTGAGCAAACAAAGATTAAAAGATTAAAAAGATTCATTTGCTGAAGACGATCGAAAATCTTTTAATCTTCAAAATCTTTGTTTTCATTAAGGCGGCGTCATCACTTTCACTTTTCACTTCCGGAGCTTCGTGCGGCGGCGCCTCGTTTTCGTGAGGCAGCGCTACGGCGTCGCGTCGCGTCGCGCGGCGAGCGTGGCGGTCATGCCTATATCTTATGTCAATATTTTTCGTTTTAGTGATAGTCAGCACTATTGTGCGTGGTAACAGGTAACAGGTAACATTAAGCAGTGAATAAATATTTTTAAGTACATAATTACTATTATATATATATTATAATATATATATAATAGTAATTATTTATTGAACGTAAAATTTCAGAATCAAAATACGCTTAATGTTACCTGTGGTAATGTTACCACCGCTCTGAGACGCAGTAAACACTGCTAAGACGAAAAAAACAGCCCGTTTTGTTGGTCACATTAAGAAAACGCCGCGCTCTGCTGCGTAAACATCAATACCGATGAAAGAGCACAACCCGCATTTGTCCGCAAAATTCGTAGCCGACCATGAAGTCCACGACATTGCCGATGGCAGATATGATGGGCGAATACAGAAGTTCCAGCAAGGGATGTCAAGATAGGCCGCTGTTATATGATAGCAGTCCGATAAATTGGAATTTACTTGCTTTTATTCTCCCATTCTAAATGGGCTTGAAACCATTTCTCACTATGCACACCTAAGGCTCCAATTTGTCGAGGATGAGCAATAGGAAGGACATTTATGCTATTCCCATTGATTATAGCTTTTGAGGGATTCCCATATC
>OCTX012277715.1_pt1 | contig 17423 bp, 16 predicted proteins | sample 1539691 | NCBI WGS metagenome assembly OCTX01 (sample SAMN02144231, study PRJEB22623) | gut metagenome | biome: sheep rumen | host: Ovis aries | place: New Zealand | reverse complement strand
CCGTTCTTCAGTAGTTCTTCAGTAGTTCTTCAGTGCGGCACTGAAGAACTACTGAAGAACTACTGAAGAAATGCCGTACCGGGTCCGTAGAGGGGCCGAATGGGCTGCGGCCGGGAAAAGCACTTTTTTTATTCTATTCCTAAAAAAAAGCGTACCTTTGCACCGCGAAACAATCAACAACAACAATGAAAAAGATACAGCAAATCCTTTGCGCTGCCGCTGTTGCGGCGATTCTGACAGGCTGTGGCGACGGCTCGAAATTCAATGTGTCAGGCACCGTTTCCGACCCCGGTTTCGAGGGGGCGCAGGTCTTCCTGATGCGCGACGGAGAGGCTGTCGACAGCACCGTCGTCGCTGACGGCACGTTCGCCTTCAGCGGCGACGCCGCGGAGCCGTGGATGGCCTCCGTGGTGGCCCTCGGCCTCGAGGGGCGCGCGATGCTCGACTTCGTGGCCGAGCCGGGCAGCATCAGCCTCGACATCATCACCGACGCCCTGGGCGGCACGCCGCTCAACGACAGCCTAACGGCCCACCGCCAGCGCAGCGCCGACCCCGCCCTCGAGGGCGAGCTGAAGGCGTGGCTTGAGCGCTACTACGCCTCCGACGACGCCGCGAGCCGCGCCGTGGCCGAGCGGGGCTACGACTCGGTGGCCGACATAGCCATGCACCGCGACTTAGAGAACGCCATGGCCCTCTACAACGCCAACCGCGACAACGTGCTGGGCGCCTACGCCATGGGCCAGGCCTGCGGCACCGACCTGCTGACCTACAGCCAGCTCGAGGAGCTGCTGGCCGACGCCCCGGAGAGCGTCAAGGGCTACAAGCCCGTGGCCGACAAGCGCCAGCAGCTGAAGGCCATGGACGCCACCGCCGTGGGCAAGCGCTACACGGACATACAGGGCGTCGACGGCAAGCTGAGCGACATCATCGACGGCCGCGTGGCCCTGGTGGACTTCTACGCCAGCTGGTGCGGCCCCTGCCGCGCCGAGATACGCGACAACCTGGTGCCGCTGTGGAAGAAATACCAGCAGAAAGGCCTCGTCGTCGTGGGTCTCAACGTGTGGGAGCGCGGCGACGCCGCTGCCCGCAAGGCGGCCCACGAGAAGGTGATGGCCGACCTCGGCATTGACTACCCGCAGCTCGTCGACAGCACGCGCACGGCCACCGACACCTATGGTGTGATGGGCATACCGCAGATTATGCTTATCGGCTCCGACGGCACCATCCTGGCCCGCGACCTGCGCGGCAACGCCATCGAGGAGGCTGTGGCCAAAGCCTTAGGCAAATGAGGAAGTTATTGGGTTTAATGGGGCTATTGGGTATAATGGGGTTTCTGCCCATCATACACGTATTGCCCATCAATCCCGTAATGGCCCAGGACAGCGCCCGCCTGGCGCTGAGGGTCGACGCCAACCAGTTCTTCCAGGACAACGAGTTCTTCGGCCTGCACGCCGAGGGCTACACCCTGCCGGGTTTCGTGCTGAGGCCCGTGGCGGAATGGCATGTGGCGCCGCATGTGACCCTCGAGGCCGGCGCCCACTGGCTGCACTTCTTGGGCGCCCGCAACTACCCGTCGGCGCAAAGCCTCGACGTGTGGCAGCGCGAGAGCGACACCGCGACGGCGGCGCATGTGCTGCCGTGGGTGAGGGCCGAGCTGGAGTGGAAGAGAGAGCGTGCCGCATGGCGCGTGGTGATGGGCAACCTGCGCCCGCACAAGCTGCCGCTGCCCCTCTACAACCCCGAACGCCTTTACGCCGCCGACCCCGAAGCCGGTGTGCAGGTGATGATGGACACCCGGCACTTCGGCCTCGACGTGTGGGTCGACTGGCGCGAATATATATGGCAGCGCAGCAGCCGTCAGGAGCGCTTCACGGCGGGCCTGGGCGGTGTGTGGCGCCTGGAGAGCGGCAAGTGGGGGGTGATGGTGCCGCTGCATGTCATAGGGCAGCATGTCGGCGGGCAGGGCCTCGCCGAGCACAAGCCCGTGCAGAACCACTTCAACGGAGCCATAGGCCTGCTGGGACTGCTGAGGTCGGCGGGCCACGAGCTGACGGGCGGATGCTACGCCATGGGATACACGCAGAAGAACGCGCCCGGCATACCGTTCAAGCGCGGATGGGGCTTCTACCCCGTAATGAGCTATGAGTTGGGGCTCAGGAGCAACGTGGCGAGGCTCGACGCCGGCTACTGGCACGGCCACGGCTTCGTACCGCTGCTGGGAAGCGTGCTGTTCAGCAACGTGGCCTATGTGGACGGCACCACCTACTTCAGGTTCAACCGCATGCTGACCGTCGGCGCAAGCTACAGATGGAAGGTCGAGTGCGGCGAGCTGCGCGTGGAAGGACGCTGGTACCGCTACTTCGAGAAGAAAGACCCCTCGCAGTATTCCGTAGGGGTGTTCATAGACCTGGCTCCGAGGCTGACGGTTTTGAGTTATGAGTTATGATGTTTGAGATATATAGCAGAGCGGGAAGGGTGGAACACATACCCGAAGAGACCTCCGTGACGGTGGGGGTCTTCGACGGCGTACACCTCGGGCACCAGCAGCTGCTGTCGCAGATGGACGGTGCCAGGCTGGTGGTCACGCTGACGGCGCACCCCTCCTTTGTGCTCGGCCGCCGCCAGAGCGAATACTGGCTCGACGACCCCGAGGAGCACCTGCGGCTGCTCTTCGAGGCTGGCGCCAAGTATGTGGCCGTGCTGCCTTTCACACAGGAGGTGGCGCAGATGACCGCCTGCGAGACGGCACGCCTGCTCTACGGCCGGCTGAATATGCGCAAGCTGCTGCTGGGCTACGACAGCCGCTTCGGCAGCAAGGACCACGACGACTTCGACAGCCTGCCGCAGCTGGCCGCCGGGCTGGGCTTCACGCTGCAGCGCGGCACGCCGTTCACCGTGGACGGCGAACCCATAAGCTCCAGCCGCATCAGGCAGACGCTGCTGGAGGGACGCGTGGAGGACACCGCAGCGCTGCTGGGCCGCAACTACAGCCTTGACGGCACGGTGCAGCACGGACGCGGTGTGGGGCACACGCTGGGCTTCCCCACGGCCAACATAGGCCTTTCAGGGACACGCAAGATGCTGCCGGCACACGGTGTGTACGCCGTGAGCGTGTCGGGCGACGGCCTGCAGGCCAGAGGCATAGCCAACCTGGGGGCGGCGCCGACATTCGGCATCGACAAGCCTCTGCTGGAGGTGCACCTGATAGACTTCGACGGCGACCTGTACGGGAGGCACACGACGGTGGAGTTCCTGCACAAGCTGCGCGACATCAGGCGCTTCGACAGCAGCGAGGAGCTGCAGAAGCAGATACAAAAAGACCTGGATGAGTTCAGGAGTTATGAGTTATGAGTTTTGAGTTGATGTATGGTTGAGAAACTGAACATTACGATATACCAGCAAGATATACGCTGGCACGAGCCCGAGGAAAACCGGCGGCGTGCCGAGGCGGCGCTGGCCAAGGCACCTGCAAGCGACATCTTCGTGGTGCCTGAGACCTTCACCACCGGCTTCGGCGACGGCATGGCCGACCTGGCCGAAGAGCCCGACGGGCCTACGCTGCAGTGGGCGAGCCGCATGGCCGCTGAGCACGACCTGATGGTGGTGGGCACATGGATAGTGCGCGAAGGCGGACGCTGCTACAACCGTATGCATTGGGTGCGTCCCGACGGTAGCTACGGCACCTACGACAAGGCCCACACCTTCCGCCCCAGCGGCGAGCACGAGGTGATAGCCTGCGGCACACAGAAGGAGGTCTTCGAGTGGCGCGGATGGCGCATCAAGCCCGCCGTGTGCTACGACCTGCGCTTCCCGAAATGGCTGCGCAACGACAACATGGGGTATGACATGCTGCTGGTGTGCGCCAACTGGCCCGGCAGCCGCCACGAGGCCTGGACGACGCTGCTCAAAGCCCGCGCCATAGAGAACCTGTGCTACACCGTAGGCTGCAACCGCTGCGGCGTGGACGGCGTGGGCGGCGAATACAGCGGCAACAGCGCCGCGATAGACTACAAAGGCTTCGCCATGGCAGAGTGCAATGGCGAAGAGACGATGACCATAGCCCTCGACAAAGAGAAGCTTGCGACATTCCGCCAGCGATGGCCCCTATACCTTGACTTCGACTGACACATTTATCTTAACTCCTTCACCACTCAATGGATATTGAACAGAAACTGGGCTTCGACCGCATAAGGCAGATGGTGGCAGAGCAATGCACCAACGCCCTCGCCGTCCGCATGGCTGGCGAGATGCACTATATGACCGACTACGAGACGCTGGGCCACGAGCTTAAGCTCACGGAGGAGATGAGGCAGATAGTGCTTATGGAGAGCGAGTTCCCCCAGCAGGACTTCATAGACCTCACCCCGATACTAACACACCTGCGCGTGGGCAACACGGTGATACCGCTGGAGAGCCTCTTTGACCTGAAGCTCTCGCTGCGCACCATACGGGAATGCTACCACTTCCTCACCGCAGAAGAACACATGCAGTATGAGGCGTTGCGCAACGAGACCGTCGAGGTGGAGCTTGGCTATGGCGGCAAGAGCTCGCAGCTCAACGTCATCAACTCGCTGCTGGGCAAGCTCATCGACGACCACGGCGAGCTCTACGACAACGCCTCCCCCGCCCTCGCCGAGATACGGCGCACCAAAGCACGCAAGGCCGCGGAGGTGGACGCGCAGGTCAACAGCACATTGGCGCGTGCCAAACGCGAAGGCTGGGCACCGTCGGACGCCGAGGTGACGATCCGCGACGGGCGGCCCGTGATACCGCTGCTCACCACCCACCGCCGCAAGATACGCGGCCTGATACAGGACGAGAGCGCCACACGCCAGACGGCCTTCGTGGAACCCAGCGAGGTGGTGGAGCTTGGCAACGACCTGCGTGAGCTTGAGTTCGACGAGCGACACGAGGTGCAGCGCATACTGCTGACTTTCAGCGACCGCCTGCGTCCACTGCTGCCGCAGCTCGACGAGGCTTACCGCTTCCTGGCAAAGATAGACTTCCTGAGGGCCAAAGCTCGTGTGGCGGTGGAGCTCAACGCCAGCGTGCCGATATTGCACGCCGAGCCCCGTATAGAATGGATAGATGCGCGCCACCCTATACTATACCTGCAGAAAAAGGACGCCGTTGTGCCTTTCAGCCTCTCTCTGGGCGAAGGTCAGCGGGTACTGATAATCTCCGGCCCCAACGCCGGCGGCAAGTCGGTGTGCCTTAAAGCCGTGGGCCTGATACAGTACATGCTGCAATGCGGCATGCCCGTGCCGCTGCGCCCCACATCGGAGTGCGGCCTCTTCGGCAGCATATTCATAGACATAGGCGACCAGCAGAGCATCGACAACGACCTCTCCACATACACGTCGCACCTGCAGAACATGAAGACGCTGCTTGCCGAGGCCAGGGAAGACACCCTCTTCCTGCTCGACGAGCTGGGTGGCGGCACCGAGCCGAGAAGCGGCTGCGCCATAGCTGAAGCCGTGCTGGAGGAACTCTACGGCAAAGGGAGCTTCGGGGTGGTGACGACCCACTTCGCCGACCTCAAGCTGCTGGCCGACCGCATGCCAGGGGTTGTCAACGGAGCCATGCTCTTCGACACCGTAGCCATGCGGCCCCTCTACCGGCTGGCCGTGGGTCACCCAGGCAGCAGCTTCGCCTTCGAGATTGCCGAGAGCATAGGCTTCCCCAAGGAGGTGCTCGACAAAGCAGGCGAGAAGGTGGGCCGCGAGCAGCTGAACTTCGAGCACCAGCTGCAGCAGCTGGAGATAGACAAGCGCGAGATAGCACGGCAGAAAGAGGAGCTGCGCGTGGCCGACGAATTTCTGGGCGAGGTGACACAGAAGTACCAGCGGCTGAACGACAGCCTGCAGGCCCGCCGGCACGAGATCATAGGCAGCGCCCGTCGCGAGGCACAGCAGATACTGACCGACGCCAACCGCACCGTGGAGCGCACCATCAGCGACATCAAGAGCGCCAAGGCCGAGAAGGAGGCCACACAGGCGGCAAGAGCCAAGCTGACCGAGGCCGCAGAGCAGGTGGAGAAAGAGATCAGGAAGGCCGATGAGAAACAGCGCCAACACAAGCCAAAGGAGAGCACGGCCGAGCAGGCGATACCCGTCACCGTTGGCTCAATAGTGCGCATCGACGGCGAGGAGACCTACGGCCAGGTGGTGGAGATAAAAGGGAAGAAGGCCGTTGTGGAGAGCAACAGCATCCGCATGACCATACCCCTCGGCCGCCTGCAGGGCACCGCAAAGCAGAAAATACCCACACAGAAAGCCACCGTCAGCGTGAGCCATTCCATATACGACGACATGAACGACAAGCGCAAGAGCTTCAACCCCACCCTCGACCTGCGCGGCCACCGAGCCGAAGAGGCCATCGATATGCTGCACCGCTTCCTCGACGACGCCCTACTGCTGAGCGAGAAGGAGGTGCGCATTCTGCACGGCAAGGGCTACGGCATACTGATGCAGGTGATACGCCAAGAGCTGCAGGCCTCGCGCGACGTGCGCACCTTCCACCCGGAGAAGCTTGAGCTCGGCGGCGAAGGCATCACGGTGGTGAACCTAAGATAGAGTATAACAGAATGAAAGGCAATGAACTGAAACCGAGAATAGGCCTCTTCGGCCGGCGCAACGTGGGCAAGAGCACCATGGTGAACTTCCTCACCGGGCAGCAGACGGCCATCGTCAGCGACACGGCAGGCACCACTACCGACCCCGTGCGCAAGAGCATGGAAATCGGCGGCATAGGGCCCGTGGTGCTCATAGACACCGCCGGCATCGACGACGAAGGCGAGCTGGGCAAGATGCGCGTGGAGAAAAGCATGGCGGCGCTGGCGGAAGTGGACCTGGCGCTGCTGCTATACACCGAAGGCTGCTACGGCGAGCCTGAGACGATGGTGGAGCGCTGGTGCACGGAGCACGGCACACCGCTGCTCAAGGTGCTGACAAAGAAAGCCCCCATCGATAAGGACGCGCTGATAGCGCAGATAAAGGAAGCCCTGCCGGAGAGCGCCTACCGCGGACGCTCGCTGCTGGGCGACATCATAGGCCGTGGCGACACCGTGGTGCTGGTGACGCCCATAGACAGCTCGGCCCCCGAAGGGAGGATGATACTGCCGCAGGTGCAGGTGCTGCGCGACCTGATGGACCTGCATGCGCAGGCCCTCTTCTGCCAGCCGGAGGAGCTGGCGACAACGCTGGCCACGCTGCGCGAAGCACCACGGCTGGTCGTCACCGACAGCCAGGCCTTCAGGCAGGTGGCTGCCATAGTGCCAGACGACGTGCCGCTGACGAGTTTCAGCGTCGTGCTGGCCAGGCAGAAAGGTCCTTTTGAAGAGTACCTTAAAGGGACGCCAACGATAGGAGCCCTCGGCGACGGCGACCGCGTGCTGCTGCTGGAAAGCTGCACGCACAACGTCACCTGCGAGGACATAGGCCGCGTGAAGCTGCCCGCCGCCCTGCGCAAAACGACAGGCAAGGACCTGCAGTTTGACATCCTTGCCGGGGGCGACTTCCTTTCGTCACTCAACACCCCGCTATCGGCCTACAGGCTTGTAATCCAATGCGGCGGCTGCGTCATCACCGCACAGCAGGTGAAGGCACGCCTCCTGCCGGCTCTCGAGGCTGGCGTGCCCGTGAGCAACTACGGCCTTGCCATGGCCTGGTGCAACGGCATCTTCGACAGGGCGACAAAAATATTCCAACAGACAAACAAAACAACACAGCCATGAACGACAATAAATTCATCATCCTCGTGAACCGCGAGGCAGGCTCAGGCGGCAAGGAAATAGCCGAGAAGCTGGGCGAAATGCTCAACGTCAACGTCTACAGCAAAGCGGCCATCAAAGGCCTGGTGCAACACTTTGGCCTCAGCGAGAACGAGATTGAGCACATACGCTCGCACAAGCAGAACTGGTGGGACGAAGTGTGCCAGTTCCACAAGCAGTTCGCCGCCGCCAGCGACCCCCTGACCATAGACCGCGAAGTCACCCCCATGCAGCTCTACCATGCCGAAGCCAAGCTGCTCAAGGCGCTCGCCGCCGAAGAGTCGTGCATCATCGTGGGCCGTGCCGGCTTCCACATCTTCAAAGACAACCCTGACGCTATAAGGATATTCATCGTCGCCGACCGCGAAGACCGCATAGCCCGCATAGCCGGCAAGCTGAACGTCTCCGACAAGGAGGCCGCAAAGATCATCGACGAGGTTGACAAACAGCGCGAGAACTTCACCAAGACCTTCGCCGGCGTGTCGCGCTACGACGTGCGCAACTACGACCTCATGTACAACGCCTCGCACATCAAGCCCGACACCATAGCCCGCTCGCTGGCATTCACCATCAAAGACAAACAATGACCGCCATGGTTGACACACACAAGAAACCGAACCTCAGCATAATAGTGGCCATAGCGCAGAACGGGGCCATCGGCAAGGACAACGACCTGCTGTGGCACCTCAGCGGCGACCTCAAGCGCTTCAAGCAGCTCACCACCGGCCACCCCGTCGTCATGGGCCGCAAGACGTGGGACAGCCTGCCCAAGCGCCCGCTGCCCAAGCGGCAGAACATCGTCATGACCAACAACCCCGACTTCGCGGCCGACGGCGCCACGGTGGTGCACAGCGTCAACGACCTCTTCAACGTGCTGAAAGACTGCGACGACGAGGTCTTCGTCATGGGCGGCGCCGCCATCTACAAAGCCCTGCTGCCCTTCTGCCAGCGGCTCTACATCACGCGCGTCTACCGCGACTACGAGGCCGACGTCTACTTCCCCACCATCGACATGTCGGAGTTCACCCTCGTGAGCCTCGGCGAGCCCCTGCAGGACGAAGAGAGCGGCCTGGACTTCGCCTACGAAGAATACGAGAGGAAATACAGACTATGAACACAGTAAAAATCATCAATATCGGCGACGAGCTGCTGCTGGGGCAGGTCGTCAACACCAACGCCTCGACCATGGGCCGCATGCTCACCGAGGCGGGCTTCGAGGTGGCCTGCGTCGAGGTGGTGGGCGACCGGCGCGACGACATCACGCGGGCCCTCGGCGACCACGAGCGCTACGACGTCGTGCTCATCACCGGCGGCCTCGGCCCCACCAAGGACGACATCACCAAGAAACTGCTCTGCGAATACTTCGGCAGCGAGCTGGTGGAGAGCGCTGTGGCGCTTGACAACGTGCGCCGCCTCTTCGCCGTGCGCGGCTTCGAGCTGACGCCCGTCAACCGCGCCCAGGCCCTGGTGCCCAAGTGCTGCGAGGTGCTCAACAACGATGTGGGCACGGCGCCCTGCATGTGGTTCGGCGGCAAGACCGTCGTGGTGTCGATGCCCGGCGTGCCGCACGAGATGGAGTGGCTCATGCAGAACCGCGTCGTCCCCAAGCTGCAGGAGACATTCCTGACGGAGACCATCATCAACAAGAACATCCTCACGCAGGGCATCGGCGAGAGCTTCCTGAGCGACCTCATCGAGCCGTGGGAGCTGGCGCTGCCCGAGAGCATACGGCTGGCCTACCTGCCCGTGGCGGGCATGACCAAGCTGCGCCTGACGGCACGCGGCCCCCGCCAGGATGCCGACAGCCTGCACAAGGCCATCGGCGACGCCCTGGACGGGCTCTACCGCATTGCCGGCCAGTATATCGTCGGCGAAGACTGCGAGACCCTCGCCGAGCTGGTGCACAAGACCCTCACCTCGCGCGGCCTAACGCTGGCCACCGCCGAGAGCTGCACAGGCGGCACCATAGCCAGCCTGCTGACGGCACAGGCCGGCGCCTCGGCCTACTTCCGCGGCGGCGTGGTGGCCTACAGCAACGCGGTGAAGGAGAGCGCCCTCGGCGTGCAGCACAGCACGCTGGAAGCCCACGGCGCCGTGAGCGAGGAGACGGCGCGCGAGATGGCCGAAGGGGTGCGCCGGCGCCTCGGTGCCGACCTGGCCATAGCCACCACCGGCATCGCCGGCCCCGACGGCGGCACCAAGGAGAAGCCCGTGGGCACGGTATGGATCGCCGTGGCCGACGCCACACACACTGAGGCCCAGCTCCTCTCGTTCCCGGGCCGCAGACGCCAGCAGAACATCGACCGCACCGTCAACCAAGCATTCTCAATGCTAATACACACAATATGCCAAAAGCACTGATAACCATACTGCTGCTCATCGTCAGCAACATCTTCATGACCTTCGCCTGGTATGGCAACCTCAAGCTCACCGAACTGAAGATCAACACCAGCTGGCCGCTGATACTCATCATCCTCACCTCGTGGGGCGTGGCCTTCTTCGAGTACTCGTTCATGATACCCGCCAACCGCATAGGCAGCCAGATCAACGGCGGCCCCTTCTCGCTGATGCAGCTCAAGATACTGGCCGAGTGCATCTCGCTCACCGTCTTCACCGTCATCGTGGCCACCGTCTTCAAGAGCGAACCCATCCGCTGGAACCACCTCGTCAGCTTCGTCTTCATCCTGCTGGCCGTGGTCTTCGCCTTCTGGAAAACAAAATAGACAGCGCAGGTAACACACTGAGCTACAGACCGTAGAGCCGCCATCCGACCGACAGCACAAGCAGATAGACACCTATCTGCTTATTTTTGTGCATTTTCCATGTCATTTCAACGATACTTCAACGATACTTCAACGATATTTCAACGATAGATATCGTTGATGTATCGTTATACTTTCGTTGATGTATCGTTGTTCGATGGGTTGGCCGTGGGACCGGCATGCGGGCAATAAAAAGCTGCGGACGGCGTTACTATATGAAAATACATTCTATATGAAAAAGAGATGGCTTGTCTTTATCCTGCCGCTGCTGCTGGCGGCCTGCACGCAGAAGGCTGAACGCATGGAGCTGAGCGACTGGCAGTTTGAATACAACGGGCAGCGTTACCCCGCCACGGTGCCGGGATTCATCCACACCGACCTGATGGCCAACGGCCTCATTCCCGACCCATACTACGGCACCAACGAGGACTCGGTGCAGTGGGTGAGTGGGCGTGCGTGGGTGTACACGACACGCGTGCTGAAGAAAGACCTGCCGAAAGACAGGACACAATACCTTGTGTTCGAGGGCGTGGCAGGCACGGCCGAACTGACAATCAACAACGAACTGGTTGGTTATATAGACAACATGTTTGCACGCTACGAGGTACCGTTTGTGCACGACTTTCCCGGCGACACAATGAATATACGGCTGACCATCTGGCCACTGCCCGCGGCTACAGGCGACACCAGCGCCATCATGATGGACGGGGTGCCGATGTCTGACTCGCTGCTCGAGGCCCGGTATGGCATTCCCATCCCCGACCGGCGCGCTTTCTGGCGAACAGCGCCATACCAGATGGGTTGGGACTGGGGCCCCAAGCTGCCCACATGCGGCATCTGGAAGCCGGTGTACATCACCAGCAAATCTCAATCAGAACTAAACAATTCTTTTTGTTCTTTTAGTTCTGATTGGAATAAAATAGAACTCCGGCAGGAGCAGGACTCCATCGGCCAGAGTTTCACCTTCTACCGTGACGGCAAGCCCATCTTCATCAAGGGCGCCAACTGGATACCTGTCCACAGCTTCCCCGTGCTTGACGAAGCGCAGAAAGCCCGCTACCGCCACCTGCTCTGCTCCGCCAAGGAGGCGGGGTTCAACATGATACGCATCTGGGGCGGCGGCATCTACGAGCACGACTACTTCTACGACCTCTGCGACTCGCTGGACATCATGGTGTGGCAGGACTTCGTCTTCGCCGGCACACCCTACCCCGACAACGAGGAGATGCTGGAGAGCATCAGCGAGGAGGCCCGCCAGCAGGTGGCCCGCCTCTCCAAGCACCCCTGCATCGTCCTCTGGTGCGGCAACAACGAGGTGAAAAACGGCTGGGAAGACTGGGGCTGGCAAGGCCAGTTCAACTGGACGCCCGAGCAGCGCGCCCGCCTGGAGAAGGCCATGGACACCATCTTCGGCTACTCCGGCACGACGAGCAACACCAGCTCCACCAGCATCCTGGCGAAGGCCGTCCGCGACTGCGACCCGCTGCAGCGCCCCTACATCACCACCTCGCCGCTCTACGGCTGGGGCCACCCCGAGTGCACCACCCACGGCGACAGCCACTACTGGGGCGTCTGGTGGGGTGAGCTGCCCTTCGAGGTCTACAAGGAGAAGACCGGCCGCTTCATGAGCGAATACGGATTCCAGAGCTACCCGATGATGAGCTCCATCCGCCAGTTCTGCCCGGAAGACCAGCTCAGCATCGACTCCCCCACCCTGCGCAACCACCAGAAGCACAGCCGCGGCCGCGAGATTATCGACAAGGCCATGCGGCAGTACTACGGCTTCGACAGCCGCACGCTCAACCTCGAAGACTACGCCTACGTCAGCCAGCTGCTGCAGGCCTGGGGCGTGGGCTACGGCATACTCTGCCACCTCAGCGACCCGCGCTGCAGCGGCACCCTCTACTGGCAGCTCAACGACTGCTGGCCGGTGGCATCGTGGTCATCCATCGACTATTACGGCAACTGGAAAGCTCTCCACTACCGCGCACAGGCACTCTACGACGACAACGTTGACCTGAAGAAATGGGAACAATACTACAGCGTCTACCCCAAGGACCGCACCTACGCCGAGCCGAAATACAACATCAGCCAGGCCTGGCAGAGCGACGGCAGCCTCGTGGTGACCATCAAGGCCGGGAGCGACCTCTACGACGTATACATAGAGACCGTGCCGCACATCGACGGCCATTTCACACGCAACTTCGTCGACCTCCGCGCCGGCGAGAAGCTGACAGCAAAGCTAATCCCCGCCGACCCGGAAGCCGATGTCAGCGGAGTGAAGATTGCAATAAAGACACTAAATGATATATACCGTCACAACGGCAGGTAGATGACCTTCTTGGTCTCGAACCACTCGCCGTCGAACCACTCGCCGATGTCCCAGGTCTTCACCTTGTGACGGAAGGCGAAGAGCTCGTTGGTGAGGTCACCGCCCTTCAGATACAGTATGCCGTTGCGCAGGCTGTTGTACTGGGTTTTTGATATCTTGTTCTTCACCCAAGGCACAAACTCGCCCAGCGTGGTGACGGCCCTCGACACCACGAAGTCGTACTCGCCGTCCAGCTGCTCGGCCCTTGTCTGCATGGCCTTGGTGTTCTTCAGGCCAAGCCTCTCGACGACGTCATTCACAACCTTTATCTTCTTGCCGATGGAGTCAACCAGCGTGAAGCGTGCCTCCGGGAACATCACCGCCAGCGGCACACCGGGGAAGCCTCCGCCAGTACCCACGTCGAGCACCTCGGTCATCGGGGCGAAACGTATGGCTTTGGCGATGGCGAGTGAGTGCAGCACATGGTGCTCGTAGAAGTTCTCCATGTCCTTGCGCGAGATGACGTTAATCTGCGCGTTCCACTCCTCGTACAAAGGCAACAGAGCGGCAAACTGCTCGCGCTGCCGCTCCGTAAGTTCCGGGAAGTATTTCAGAATAATATCCACCCTTCGACAAGCATTACAGATACGCCTTCAGGTGCTTGCTCTTCGAGCTGTTCTTCAGGCGCTTGATGCCTTTCTCCTTTATCTGGCGCACGCGCTCGCGGGTGAGATTGAACTTCATGGCGATCTCGTCAAGGCTCAGCGGGTGCGGCTGGCCTATGCCGAAGTACATCCTGATGACCTCGCGCTCTATCTCTGTCAGCGTCGACAGGCAGCGCTCTATCTCCTGCGAGAGGCTCTCCTGCATCAGCTTGTCGTCCGTCGGCGGAGTGTCCTCGTTGGGCAGCACGTCGACAAAGTTCACATCTTCGTCGCTCGCCAGAGGTGCGTCGATGCTCACATGGCGGCCGCTGATGTTCAGTATGGCCTTGATCTTGTCTTCGGGTATGTCAAGCAGCTCAGCCAGCTCCTCCTCTGATGGCGGACGCTCCAGCTGCTGCTCCAGCTTGCTTATCTCCTTTTTCAGTTTGTTGAGGGCGCCAAGCTGGTTGCTCGGCAGGCGCACGATGCGGCTGTTCTCTGCGATGGCCTGCAGTATGCTCTGGCGTATCCACCACACGGCATAGCTGATGAACTTGAAGCCGCGCGTCTCGTCGAAGCGCTTTGCGGCCTTTATCAATCCCACATTGCCCTCGTTGATAAGGTCGGGCAGGCTGAGGCCCTGGTTCTGGTACTGCTTGGCCACAGACACCACGAACCTAAGGTTGGCCTTGGTCAGACGCTCCAGCGCCGCCTGGTCGCCCTGCTTGATACGCTGCGCCAGCTGCACTTCCTGCTCCGGCGTCAGCAGTTCCTCGCTGCAGATGTCCTGCAAGTATTTGTCCAGCGACTTGATGTCGCGGTTGGTTATCGAATGGGTAATCTTCAGTTGTCTCATAGGCCTTTCACTTAAAACATACAGCTTACTGCTTGTTTTTTATCGCTATAACGCAGTTTTCGCGTTTTTGTTTCATGTCTTATAACGTTTATTGTGGAAAAATATTTTGCCCTATCGGAAAATTATTGCAAAAGATGTCGTATTTTTGCAGCCGGAAACAATAAACAAGCCTCCAAGGCGTTAATAGCAACAAACAAAAAACACATACAATGAAAAAGAACACCTTAAGACTTACCGTCATTGCCCTTGTGGCTGCCGTCTGCGCGCCCATGTTCCTCACGTCGTGCAGCAAGGATGTCAACACCCGCGTGGCCACCTTCACCATCACCAACGACATGTGGGAGCAGCGAGATGACATGAACTACTACTGCGATTTCGCATGGAATGCACTCGACAACGACGCACTCTCCGTGGGTACCGTCAACGCCTATTACCTCCTCACCTCCGGCGGCAGCGAATACCAGCAGCCCCTGCCCTACATCTACTATCCCGACGCTCCGTTCCAAGATGTCGACTCCGTCATTGCCGGCACATGGGTGCCGCAGAGCGTCAACATCCGCTACGATGTCTCACAGGGCCGCATCACCTTCATGTTCTGCGACCTCGGCTACTACCAGACCTACCGCAACGACCTGCCCACCATGCGTTTCCGCGCCGTGGTGACATACCCCGTGGAGTATTGACACAACTCCCATAGAAACAGAGAGGCCGCAACTCACGAGTTGCGGCCTCTTCTTTTATCCCACGCTTGATTATCTGCGTTTGTATGCCTTCAACGTATTCTCCAGCAGGCTCACTATCGTCAGCGGGCCTACGCCGCCGGGCACCGGGGTCGTCCAGCTGCACTTGGCGTCAACCTCGCTGTGTTTCACGTCGCCGATGACACGGTAGCCGTTCTTCTTCGTAGCGTCGGGCACACGGTGTATGCCAACGTCCACCAGCACAGCGCCTTCCTTAACCATGTCGGCAGTGACGAACTCGGGCTTGCCGATGGCCACAACCAGTATGTCGGCCTGACGCGTCAGCTCCGCGAGGTTCTGCGTCTTGCTGTGGCACATGGTCACCGTGCAGTCGAAGCCTTTGCGGCTCAGCAGGTTGGCGGCGGGTGTACCCACGATGTTGGAGCGCCCGAGCACCACACAGTGCTTGCCGGCGGTCTCTATGCCGTAGCGCTTCAGCAGGGTGCAGATGCCCATGGGCGTGGCGGGCACAAAGCACTCCTCGCCGAGCACCATGCGGCCTATGTTGATGGGCGTGAAGCCGTCAACGTCCTTTTCGGGCGAGATGGCGTTGATGACACGCTGCTCGTTGATGTGCTTGGGCAGCGGCAGCTGCACGATGAAGCCGTCGATGTCGGGGTCGTTGTTGAGGAACTCTATCGTCTCCAGCAGCTGCTCCTCGGTGGTCTTCTCGCTCATGCGGTACACGCTCGAGGTGAACCCCACCTCCTTGCTCGACTTCTCCTTGTTGGCCACGTAGGTCATGCTGGCACCGTCCTCGCCTACAATAACTGCTGCCAGGTGCGGTGCACGGTGACCCTGCTGGGTCAGCTGGCGCACCTCGCCGGCTATCTCTTCCTTGATCTGCAAAGCCATCGCTTTGCCGTCCAACAAATTAGTCATATTATATGGTTTGAATTTTAAGGTTTAAGGTTTAAAGTTCAAGGTTTAAGGTTCAAACACACAACTCACTGCTTACAGCCCGCGGCTCATAACACACTAATCACAGAGATCACCTTCTTCTCATCGGCATCCTGCCGCCGTTCTTGCTGACCATCTTCATCATCTTGCGCGTGTCCTCGAACTGTTTGAGGAAGCGGTTGAGCTCCTGTATCGTGCGACCGCTGCCGGCGGCGATGCGCTGCTTGCGGCTACCGTTGAGGCAGCCCGGATGCTGGCGTTCGTAGGGCGTCATGCTGCCTATCATGGCCTCGATGGGCTTGAAGGCGTCGTCGCTGATCTCCACGTTCTTCGTCAGCTTGTCCATGCCGGGAATCATGCCTATGAGGTCTTTCATCGACCCCATCTTCTTGATCTGCGCCACCTGGCTCAGGAAGTCCTCGAAGTTGTACTCGTTCTGCATCAACTTCTTGGAGAGCTTGCGCGCCTCCTGCTCGTCATACTGGGCTTCGGCCCTCTCCACGAGGCTCACCACGTCGCCCATGCCGAGGATGCGGTTGGCCATGCGGTCGGGGTGGAACACGTCGAGGGCGTCCATCTTCTCGCCGACGCCGACGAACTTGATGGGCTTCTGCACCGTGTAGCGTATCGTCAGCGCCGCACCGCCGCGGGTGTCGCCGTCGAGCTTGGTGAGCACCACGCCGTCGAAGTCTATCCTGTCGTTGAAGGCCTTGGCCGTGTTCACGGCATCCTGGCCCGTCATGGCGTCAACAACGAAGAGGGTCTCCTGCGGCTGCAGCTCGCGCTTCAGGGCCGCAATCTCGTCCATCATCTCCTCGTCCACCGCCAGTCGGCCGGCGGTATCGACGATGACCACGTTCACCCCCTTGCCCTTGGCCTCGGCGATGGCGTGCTTGGCAATCTCCACGGGGTTCTTCGACCCCTCCTCGGTGTACACCGGCACACCGACTTGCTCGCCGAGCGTCTGCAGCTGGCTGATGGCCGCCGGACGGTACACGTCGCCAGCCACCAGCATCACCTGGCGCCCGCGTTTGGTCTTCAGCAGGTTGGCCAGCTTGGCGCTGAAGGTCGTCTTACCGGAACCCTGCAAGCCGGCGATGAGCACCACCGCGGGCTGCCCCTTGACGTTGATGTCCACGCTCTCGGAGCCCATCAGTCTGGTAAGCTCCTCGTGCACAATCTTCACCATCAGCTGTCCCGGCTCGATGCTCGTGATGACGTTGCGGCCCAGGGCTTCGGCCTTCACCTTGTCAGTGAATTCCTTGGCTATCGGATAGCTCACATCGGCGTCAAGCAACGCCTTGCGCACCTCCTTGACGGTCTCCGCAACGTTAATATCGGTGATGCTCCCCTTGCCGCGAAGGGTATGCAACGCTTTCTCTATCTTGCTACTAAGGTTCTCAAACATACTCCACGATGCTATTTAATCAAACTGCAAA
>OCTX012245515.1_pt1 | contig 17428 bp, 10 predicted proteins | sample 1539691 | NCBI WGS metagenome assembly OCTX01 (sample SAMN02144231, study PRJEB22623) | gut metagenome | biome: sheep rumen | host: Ovis aries | place: New Zealand | reverse complement strand
CCGGTGTCCTTCTACATCGGGGGCGGCACGCCGACCTCGCTCTCCGCGGAGCAGCTGGACCGGCTTCTTGACGGCGTCCGGCAATACTATGATATCGACGGCGCGCTTGAGCGGACCGTGGAGGCCGGGCGGCCGGATTCGATCACGAGGGAGAAGCTGCGGGTCCTTAAAAAGCACGGGATCGACCGGATCTCGGTGAATCCGCAGACCATGAACGACGGGACGCTCGAGCTCATCGGGCGGCGGCACACGGCGGAGGACACGGTGCGGGCGTTTACGCTTGCCCGGGAGGAAGGATTTGCCAACATCAACATGGATATCATCCTGGGACTTCCCGGGGAGGACATCCCGGAGGTGATGCACACGCTCCGGGAGATCGAGAGGCTGGCTCCGGACTCGCTCACGATTCACTCGCTCGCAGTCAAGCGGGCTTCGAGGCTGAACGCTTCGCTCCGAGAGGCGGAGGAGGCCGGAAGGGCGTCCGATTACAGCCGCTACGAGGGCCTTTCATTTTCAAACAGCGGCGAGATCATCGGGATGGCATACGCCGCGGCGGAAAGGCTCGGCATGGAGCCCTACTATCTCTACCGGCAGAAAAACATGAAGGGCGGGCTTGAAAACACCGGCTTCTCCGTGCCGGGGAAGGAGTGTCTCTACAATATTCTCATCATGGAGGACATCGCGGAGATCCGCGCGTTCGGCGCGGCGGCCTCCAAAAAGAAGATCATCCCCGGGAAAAAGCCGGAGAGGATCATCAATCCGAAAGATGTAAGGACTTATCTTGAACGGCAGGCTTGCATTTGAGCCCGCCGTTTGGTATCATGTTCTAATGTCGGATAATCCGGCAAATGACGGCAGATGATGCCGCTTAGCGGGGTAACTATGGGGCGTATCGTTGATTACAACATGACCGAGGAGCTGGCGCACGGGACGTATGTCAGCTGCCTGGCGCGGGAACTCGCCCGCGAACTCGGGAAGAGCACGGAAGAGCAGGACAGACTCGCGCTGGCGGGCCTCGTCCACGACATCGGGAAGCTGAAGCTGGCGAATTACATTTACGGGGAGGAGAAGATCGAGAGCCCCCTCGTGGTGGAGGAGATGAAGTATGTGCGCATGCACTCGATGCTCTCCTACGGGATCCTGCGGGATAAGGGATTCGATGAGGATATCCTGACCGCGGTCCGGCACCATCATGAAAATTACGACGGCTCGGGTTACCCGGACCACCTCGCGGGGGAGGAGATCCCCGAGAGTTCGCGCATCCTGCGCGTCTGCGACGTGTACGCGGCGCTGACCTCGGACCGGCCTTACCGGAAGAAGTTCTCCGAGGAGGAGGCGATGAGCCTCATGATCGATGAGATCAACCATTTTGACATGCGCATTTTTCTCGCGTTCGAGCGGGTCGCGCACCGCATCGGGGCGGAACTGAAAGTGAATTTCCCGTATTCGGACGACGTGCTGCTGGCGGAATACGAAGAAGAGAAGAAAAAGGAGACAGAAGATGGCAATGATTAAGAAGCCGGTCAACGGCATGAAAGATATACTTCCCGCGGAGATGGCCGTCAGGACTTACGTGACGGAGGTCATCCGGAAAACATACGCGGAGTTCGGGTTCTCGTCGATCGAGACGCCGGTCGTGGAGCACATCGAAAACCTGCTCTCGAAGCAGGGCGGCGAAAATGAAAAGCTCATTTTCAAGATCCTGAAGAGGGGCGAAAAGCTTCACATCGACACGGCGGAGACGGAGGAAGACCTCACGGACAGCGGCCTTCGCTACGACCTTACGCTGCCGCTCTCGCGCTACTACGCGAACCACATGAGCGAGCTGGCGTCCCCGTTCAAGGCGCTGCAGATCGGCCCGGTCTTCCGCGCCGACCGCCCGCAGAGAGGACGCTTCCGCCAGTTCACCCAGTGCGACATCGATATCCTGGGCGATCCGTCCTACATCGCCGAGATCGAGCTGATCCTCGCGACGACGACGGCGCTCGGACGGCTTGATTTTAAGAATTTCACGATCCGCATCAACGACCGCAAGATCCTGAAGGCGATGGCAAAGAAAGCCGGTTTCGCCGAGAGCGATTACGAGAAGGTCTTCATCATCCTCGACAAGATGGACAAGATCGGCTGGGACGGCGTCCGGGAGGAGCTCCTTCAGAGCTTCCCGGAGGAGACGGTCAGCGCCTACCTTGTGCAGTTTGCGGAAAATGCAGACCCGGCAGCCCTCATGGAAGGCTCCGACCTGCCCCGCATCATCGCGGCGGTGAACGCGGTCAAGACGGCGGATTTCAAGGTCAGCTTCGACCCGACCCTGGTGCGCGGCATGAGCTACTATACCGGACCGATCTTCGAGATCGCGATGGACGAGTTCGGCGGCTCGGTCGGCGGCGGCGGACGCTACGACGAGATGATCGGGAAATTCACCGGTCAGCCGACGCCGGCGGTCGGCTTCTCGATCGGCTTCGAGCGCATCATCATGCTCCTCATGGAGCGCGGCTTTACGGCGCCGGATGCGAAGGAGAAGGTCGCTTTCCTGCTGGAGAAGAAGGTTTCCGACGAGAAGCTCACGGAGGTCTTTAAGCAGGCGGAGGCGGAGAGGCAGGCCGGGAAGGCGGTTCTCATTTCCGTCATGAAGAAGAACAAGAAGTTCCAGAAGGACCAGCTCGCGGCGGAAGGCTACACGGACATCCGGGAGATCTTTGCAAGATAAGTGTCCGCAAAGGACATTTCACAATAAGGAGGCATACATGGCAGAATCAATCAAAGGCCTGCGGCGCACCTGCCGGTGCGGCGAGGTCACAGAGGCTATGATCGGTCAGGAAGTGACCCTCATGGGCTGGGTCGCAAAATGCAGAAACAAGGGCGGCATCGTCTTCATCGACCTGAGGGACCGCTCGGGGATCATGCAGATCATTTTTGAGGGAGACAACGAGCGGGCAGGCGCGCTGAGAAGCGAGTTCTGCATTGCCGTCACGGGCATCGTTGAGAAGCGCGGCGGCGCGGTCAACACCAATCTTAAGACCGGGACCATGGAAGTGCGGGCAGAGTCCCTGCGCGTCCTCTCCGAGGCGCTCACCCCGCCGTATCCGGTCCAGGACGGCATCGACACGAGAGAAGATATCCGCCTGAAATACCGCTATCTGGATCTCCGCCGTCCGGAGCTGCAGAAGCGCATCATGCTCAGGAGCCGCCTGGTTGCCCTGGTCCGCTCCTTCATGGAGAGCGAGGGCTTTCTCGACATCGAGACCCCGGACCTCATCGGCTCGACGCCGGAAGGCGCCCGCGACTACCTGGTCCCGAGCCGCGTGCACCCGGGCTGCTTCTACGCCCTGCCGCAGAGCCCGCAGCTCTTCAAGCAGCTGCTCATGTGCTCGGGCTTTGACCGCTATTACCAGATCGCGCGCTGCTTCCGCGACGAGGACCTGCGCGCTGACCGCCAGCCGGAGTTCACCCAGATCGACATGGAGCTCTCCTTCGTCGAGCAGGAGGATGTCATGGACGTGAACACCCGCCTTCTGGGCTACGTGCTCACGCACCTTCCGGCCATCTACGAGGAACTCGGGTTTGACAGGGCGCTCGCCGATGCGGCGCTGAAGGCAGGCCGGGAGATCGAGGCGCACGGCATCGAGAAGATGACCTGGAAGACCGCGATGGATCTCTACGGCTCCGACAAGCCGGACCTTCGCTTCGACCTCCCGATCAGGGATGTGACGGAGCTGGTGAAGGACTGCGGGTTCTCTGTATTTTCCGGCGCAGCCAAAAACGGCGGCTATGTCCGCGGCCTGACCGTGAAGGGCCAGGGCGGCATGCCGAGAAAGAAGATCGACAGGCTGACCGAGGTCGCGAAGACCTACGGCGCGAAGGGCCTGGCCTACCTGGCTTACGGCGCGGACGGCACGATCAAGTCCTCCTTCACGAAGTTCCTCTCCGAGGAGGAAGTGAAGGACCTCATCGCCGCGATGGACGCCGAGCCGGGCGACCTCCTGCTCTTTGCAGCGGACAGCTACAAGGTCGTCTGCGCAGCCCTCGGCGCGCTCCGGCTTGAGCTCGGAAAGCAGCTCGGCCTCTACGACGAGAGAGAACTCCGCTTTGTGTGGATTACCGAGTTCCCGCTTCTTGAGTGGTCGGACGAGGAAGGCCGCTTCATGGCGATGCATCACCCGTTCACGATGCCGGTGCTCTCCGACTGGGAGCATATCGACGAGGATCCGGGTTCGGTGCGCGCGGAGGCCTACGATATCGTCCTGAACGGCTGCGAGCTCGGCGGCGGATCGGTCAGAATTCATATCGATACGGTCCAGGAGAAGATGCTCGAAGTCCTCGGCTTCACGAAGGAGAGGGCGGAAGAGCAGTTCGGTTTCCTGCTCACGGCCTTCAAGTACGGCGTTCCGCCTCATGCGGGACTGGCCTACGGTCTCGACCGCATGGCGATGCTGCTCACCGGAGCGGATTCGATCCGCGACGTGATCGCGTTCCCGAAGGTGAAGGACGCTTCGGACCTTATGATCGGCGCTCCGGCGGCGGTCGAGGAGAAACAGCTCACCGAGCTGGGAATTGCGGTGGCAGTGCCGGAAGAGTGATTTGAGGTAACAAAGGGAGGTTTGTATGGCGGCCGGTTCCCCTAAAGAAAACGAATTGAAAAATGAAAACAGCCGCGTCCTCGATCTGCACGACGAGATCCTGCAGATCGAGATGCTGTTCCAGAGCTCGGTGATCTCCGTCGGCTACAAGGAGTATTCCCTTGAGAATTTTGTCGACAAGAGGTATTTCGGGGCCTGGAAAGGGCGCGAAAACTGCACGGATACCGACGCGATGCGGCAGGGCCTCAACATCGACGGCATTCTGTCCACGCCGAATCCGAGCAAAAACGAAGTCCTGACCTACCTGCAGTACACGCTGAACATTGCGGAGCTGTGCCGCCGCCGATTTAATGAGGACAACGGCAGGAGCAGCGACTTCAATATCAAACGCTATACGGAGCTGCTGACGAGCATCCGCCGGATCCTGCGCGCGCTGGACTACGACGTGCGTTTCGTGCCGGACAAGGAGATCATCTATCTGGTGGCGAGAAATATCGCCGCGGATGCCGTCGCCGACAACTCGGACGACGTCGAGACCGACAAGATCATTGAGTACAATTCATTTGCGGTCGCCGGCAACATGCAGCGGAAGCGCGAGATCCTGCTCTCCATGGGCGATACGATCGAGAGCTACTCCGACAACATGGCTCCGGGAAATGTAAAGCTCTACTCCAATATCGAGTTCATGCTCCACAACTTCAACATCCGCACCGACAATACGACCGGCGAGGACCGCGTCGAGTACGTCGCGGACATGTCGGAGGAGGAGCTTGAAAAATGGTATGACGAAGCGTACCAGATGATGCTCCTGCGCATCCTGCAGAATGAAAACCAGAAGCGCATGCAGCGCGTCGAGGCGGTGCAGGCCGCCTGCGAGGCCCAGTCCGTCGAGGAGCTGAAGCGCACGCTGGAGGCGGAAGGCGCGGACCGGATCATCACGAACCGCCGCATCGAGGAGTATGAGGCCGCCGACGCAGGCAAGGCTGTCGAAAAAGTTTCCGCAGCCGGCGAGGAGCGCGCGCGGCAGCTCAAAAAGCGCGCGGAGGAGGCGGAAGAACGGTTTGCGGAGCGGAAAGCTTCCGCTGAAGGGAAGGCCGCCGACGCCGTTCCCGACACGATCCCGACAGCCGGCGCGAAGACGGCGGCAAAACCGGAAGGCGCTCCGGATACCGCGGCAAAGGAAAAGAAGCGCGCTCCGTCTTACCGGGACGTCTCCGACAGCGCTTCCTCGGTCGTGATCCATATCGCCGACGCGCCGGAGCCGAAGCGGGAGATCCCGCTTCCCGACGACATCGAGGACCTGCTCGAGGACATCGCGATGGAGGAATCCGCGCCGAAAAAGACGAAGCAGGACAAAAAAGAGAGCGGGAAGACGGAAGAAGGCCGGACCGGCAAAAAGAAGAAGAACGGTTTCATCCGGTTCGCCGCCGCGCTGCTTATCCTGGCAGGGGCGGCCGCCTGCGGGTTCTATTTCTACATCCACAGCTTCTACGTGCTGTCCAATTATCTGTCCGACAGGCAGGTGCCGGAGAATCTCTCGGCGGAGGCTATGCTCGTCGCCGAAGGCCGGACGCTTCCGGACAGCGCGGAGGCCGGGACACTGAAGGCGGATGCGTCCGCCGCGAGGAAGAAAGCGGCCGACCAGGCGGATAAAAACATCAAAAATCTGCTTCTCGTCGTGCTCGGCAAGGAGGAGGGAGGCTATTACGGCAGCGCCGACGGCATCGTGCTTGCCTCCATGAACACGGATACGAAGGAGATGACCTTCCGCGCGTTCCGGACCGACCTCTATGCGGAGATCCCCGGCCACGGCGTCGGATGCCTGGGAGACGCGGCAGCCTACGGCGGGTGCCCGCTTCTTGTGAGGACGCTCGCGGACACCTACGGCATTCCGGTCACCTACTATATGTGCACCGACCTTGACGGCCTCCGCAGGATCGTCGACGAGGCCGGCGGGATCCCGCTTGCACTTGAAAATGAAGATCCCGTCAAACTGAACGTCGTGATCAAGGAGCTCGCCTCGGCGGACGAGGCCGATCCGGAAGCCTTCTATCTCACGGAGAGCCGTGCGGCCGACGCGAACGGCTACCAGGCAGCGGCTGCCGTCAGCCTGCATAAGGGCAGCGGCGATATGCTGGCAGCGGCAGCGGAGGGCATTTTCAAAAAGGTGAGCGCCAAAGATACGGGCGCCCTCATCAAGAAAATGCTTCCCTTCATGACGCACAACATGCCGATGGGCACCGTCATCGCGGGTGTTCCGTCCCTGGCGGGAATCTTCGGCTATGAGACAAAGGCGGAGATCCTTCCGCCCGAGGGTATGTTCTCGGAGACAAAAGGACTTCTGGTGCCGGATTTTGACGAATTCTTCGCCCTTCTCGCCGCGCACGAAAGCGCCCCGGAGGAGAGTGCTCCGGCAGAAAGCACGGCGGCAGAGAGCGGTGAGGAGAGCGTCTCCGAGAGTATTTCTGAAAGCAGTTCCACCGAATCGGAGATCCCGGAGCCGGAAATCACCCCGGCTGATCCCTGGATCCTTGAACCGGCAGCGTAACCAGTGACGATCATGGCAGGTAAGAAAACGAAACAGAGACAATCGAATATTCCGATCAGCGGCCCGGCAGCGGCATTTTTATTCAATCTTGCTGCCGGGCTCGTCTCGTTTGTGTGGACGATCGTTGAGCAGGGAGGCCTCTTCTCGCTCGCGGGGGATTTCAATTCCCAGCAGATCACGTTCGCGATGGCGGCCAACGAGGCAATCAAGGCCGGAAATGTGATCTGGGACTGGTCGCTGGACCTAGGCTCGAACTTTATCGGCGGGATGAGCTTCTACATACTGGGCAATCCGTCCTTCTGGATCTCCATGCTCTTCCCGGCGAAGTATTTCATGTACGTGGTCGGCTGGCTCTATCTCCTGAAATACGCCTTTGCAGGACTCTTCGCGTACCTCTATCTGGAGCGGCTCGTGAAGCACGAGGAGGCGGCCATCATCGGCTCGATGCTCTATGCGTTCTCCGGGTACACGAACGAGGCGCTGCTCTTTTACCATTTCCACGATGTGGTGGTCTGGTTCCCGGTGCTCCTCCTCACCTTCGACGACCTGGTAAAGAAGGGGAAGAGGGGGCCTTTCATTTTCGCGGTCTTCATCAACGCGGTCGTCAACTACTTCTTCTTCGTCGGCGAGGTGCTCTTCGTCGTCGCCTATTACGCGCTGAAGTATCTGGTGCCGGCATTCGGGAAATACATCCGCCGTCTCCCGCGCATCATCATCGAAAGTGTGACGGGCGTCATGATCGGGGCGGCCCTGCTGCTCCCGTCCTTCCTGTTCACGATCCAGAACCCGCGCGTCGAAAATGACTACACCGGCTCGAACTCGCTCGTCTTCTCGGGGGAGCGCTACCTCTATATCCTTAAGGGGCTGATCTTCCCGGGGGAGATGATGTCCCACCAGAGCGCGGTGATCAAGAACAATTTTTCCTCCTGCTGCGCGTATCTGCCGGTGGTCGGGATGGTGCTGGTCATTGCCTTTTTCATCCTGCACAAAAAGCACTGGCTGAACCGGATGCTTAAATTCTGCCTGGTGATGGCGGTCGTGCCGATCCTGAACGCGTCGTTCTCGCTCTTCGCGGGCCTCTACTGCCGCTGGTACTACATGGCGGTCCTCATGATGGCCGGCGCGAGTGTCGTCGTCCTCGATGAATGGATCTCCGTCCGGGGCAATAACCCGCAGAGGTCTCTCAACTATGTGGAGAGGGCGGTGCAGAAAGGTGCGGTCATCTGGGGCATTATCACGGCGGCTTTCGTCCTGTTTCTCGTCTTCGTCAAATGGAGCAAATCCGAGCCCAGCAAGATCTACAACGAGCCGCTCTTCGCGGCCTTCTCGATCGTGAGCATCGCGGGAACGCTGCTCACCTGGCATATCATCTGCATGCTGCGGAGCAGGCAGCTCCGGTATCTCATGCTGGCGGTCTTTGTATTTTCCGCAGCGACCTGCATCACGGACATCGCGATGCTGCAGGCGGTCCACGGGGTCGACGCGCAGCATCACTACGACAAGCTGAACACCTCCGGGGAGCTCACGGATCCGTCTCCTTACTACCGCTTTACAAGCCGGGACAACACCCAGACGCTGGTCCACAACTACCCGGCAAGCGCCAACTTCTGCAGTACGGTCTCAGGATCGATCTTCCGCTTCTACGAGGCCCTGGGGCTGGAGCGCGACGTGAAGAGCCCGGACGCGCCGGCGGGCATGATGAACCTGATCTCCGCGCGGTACGCGATCGAGGACGAGCCCCGTGAAAATGAAGACCCCGTCGAAGTCCGGAAAGGCAAATATACCACCTTCTACGTCTATGAGGACGAGGATGTGCCGCCGATCGGCTTCACCTACGACACCTACATGACCGCCTCCGAGCTTGAGGAGGTCGCCTCAGCGAACCGGGCTATTGCTATGCTGAAAGCACTGGTGGTCCCGGACGAAGCGGAAGAGACTGTTTCGGAGGTGCTCACCCACTACGACCCGGTCGTCCACGGCAGCAGCGAGCCGGCCGTGATCCCCGCGGCAAGCCGCGCGCATCTTACGGAGTGTGCGGAGGACGTGGTGCGGACCACGGAGAGCTACGCGGTCACGATCAGGGCGGACGCGCCGAAGTACGCATTTTTCTCGATCCCGAACGACAGCGGCTGGTCCGCGGCTGTGAACGGGGAGAAGGCGGAGATCGTGGATGTCTGCGGTTTCATGGCGGTGAGGATCGATGCGGGTGAGAACCGGATCGAATTCCGCTACAAGGTGCCGGGGCTTGCCGCAGGGATCGTCATATCCCTGGCCGGGTTTGCCGCCGCGGCGGCCTACATTGCCTGCTGGATTCGAAGGAAAAGAAAAGCACGATGAAGAAGGAAGACGCAAAAGTCAGGGCTTTCGGGCCGCTTTTTGCGGGCGCGCTGTGCGCGCTCCTTCTTGTCGTGCTTTTTTTGCATGCCGGGGGCAGGGTGCAGAGCCGCCCGTACCCGGATTTTGCGGAGGCGGACGGGGAGTTCTTCGCGAGCCTCGATCACATGTCCGCTGACCCGGAAGCCGGGATCCTCTATCTTGACGGCTGGGCGAAGGACACACGGCTCTATTACGGCTACAATTTCGGGACGGACTACTCGTTTTTTGCGACGCTCGAAAATACAGCCTTCGCGCTCACCGACGGGGAAACCGTCGTGGTCCTGCGCTGCGAGCGTATCCCCCGCGAGGATGTGGACGCGCTCTTTAAGGCTGAGAAGCGGCCGGAGGGCGGCGTCCCGGAGCGCTGCGGCCTCCATGCGGCCGTCCGGAAGAAAGATTTTGCGCCTTTCGGGGAAAATGAAGTGACCGTCGCCCTCGTTTCGCTGAGAAGAGACGGCCGGCCTGTCATTTTCCTGACGGGGGAGAAGGCGGTGCTGCCGTGAGAGAGAAGAGCATGATGGAGGAGCTTTTTGACCGCCTGAGGGAAGGGTGGCTCGCGGCGCTCATCGTCTTTGCAGCGGCGCTCGGGGCCAACTATGAGCGGCCGATGCGGCTTGACGACCTGTATTTTGACCAGATGTTCACCCGTTTTGACGGCAATCTCCTGAGCTTTGCCCAGGAATACTGGACGATCTGGAGCGGGAGAGTGCTGCCGCACACGATCTTTGTCTTCCTGATGGGCATCTCTCCGGTTCTCGTCAATATCCTCTCAGCGGCAGTCACGGCCGGCCTCATCGTCCTCATGGCGAAGATCGCCCAGCCGGAGAAGGAGGCATACGGCAGGCGTTTTCTCCTGGCGGTCCTCATGCTGCTCTGGTTCTACCTCGCGACGCCGGCGGAGTACCTGAACGTTACGGTCTTCTGGAAGACCGCCGCGGTCCTCTATATCTGGGGGCTCTTCTTTGCGCTCGCCGCGCTTTTGCCGTTCATTTCTCTTCTGTATGACGGCCGGGAACCTTCGCGGCTTTATTATGCCGCGGCCTTCTTCGGGGCTCTCTATGCGGCCGGTTTCGAGGCGTCCGGCGCATTGTTCGCGGTCTTCGGCGGCGCAGCAATCATCGCCGCGTGGCTCTCCGGAAAGAAGGCAGGGGCGGTCCGCCTCATTCTGTGGGCGGTCGGGACGGCAGCCTTCGCCTTTTTCCTCTCGGCGCCCGGCAACGCGGTGCGTCTTGAGGAGGAATGCCTCATCTGGTACCCGGATTTCGGGCTCCTTACGACGGCGGACAAGTTCTTCATGGGGCTCTTTTACACGCTTGGGGATCTTGCCGGGTCGCTGAACCTGCCGATGGTTCTCATTTCCCTCCTGCTCTTTGTCCATGCGCTGCTGGGGCGGAAAGGCGCGGGCGTGACGCTCCTGACCCTCGTTCCGCTCATCTATTACGGGCTGGCCGGCTTTGAAAATGCAGGCCCCCTCTACCGGTATCTGAACCCTCCGGTGCTCGCCGCGGACAGCGCGGAACTGGTCAATACGGGGATCGGACTGTTTGCCGCCTTCCTGCTCTTTTTCCTCATCCTGGCCCTCACTTACCGGGAGAGGAGCATCGTTCCGGCGTTCTTCTACGCGGCCGCGCTCTCGGAGGCGGCGGTCATGGCATTTTCTCCGACCTTTTTCGTATCGGAGAGCCGCTGCATCTTTTTTGCGCGGGAACTTCTGATGATCCCTTTGTTTACACTTTTTTCACTGGACATTTCGCTTCTTTGGGATTATTATCGGCGGAGGGTCGGATAGACCCGGAGAGGAGCTGATTTAAGTGAAAATTATCAGAAGATATTTCTGGTTTGTCCCTTCGCTTTTGTGGATGTACTTCATCTACGGATTCTCGGACCAGGTCGGCGAGGTGTCCGGCGGGCTTTCGCTCACCGTGACCGAGAAGCTGGCTGCAATCGTTGTCCGGCTGGCCGGAAGGCGCGTCGAAGGGATCGACCTCGTCACGCTGATGCATCCATTCGTCCGCAAGGCGGCGCATATGGGAGAGTACGCGATCCTGTTTTTCCTGCTTTTCCTGTCATTTGCCGCGATGATGCGGGCGACGAGGGCTATGTCGGTCTCGATCTTCGTATCTTTCCTCTACGCCTGCGCGGACGAGTATCACCAGACCATGATCGCCGGACGGTCGGGGCAGTGGACGGACGTCTGCGTCGACATGACCGGCGTCCTGGCGGCAGTGATGGTGCTGCTTTTCATTTACGCGGGCTGGCAGGGCTACGATGAGCGGAAGAAAGAGCGGAAGAGGCGGACTTAAGGGAAATTCCGATTGACATTTTAAGATTCTCCCGTTACGATGGTACTGCATATCGGAGAGGAACAGGCTATATATAAAGAAGGAAAGAGGAGCTTAACATGATCGCAGCAAACAATGTCACTTACCGGGTGGGCAAGAAGGCCCTGTTTTCGGATGTCAACATCAAATTCACCGAAGGCAACTGCTACGGGCTCATCGGAGCGAACGGAGCCGGCAAGTCCACATTCCTGAAGATTCTCGACGGACAGCTTGAAACCACCTCCGGCACCATCACGGTGACGCCGGGCGAGCGCATTTCCTTCCTCGAGCAGGACCATTTCAAATACGACGACTACGAAGTCCTCGACACCGTCATCATGGGCAACCGCCGTCTCTACGACATCGGCAAGGAGAAGGATGCCCTCTACATGAAGGAGGATTTCACCGACGAGGACGGCATCCGGGCATCCGAGCTCGAGGCCGAATTCGCGGAAATGAACGGCTGGGAAGCCGAGTCCGACGCGGAGAGCCTGCTTCTGGGCCTCGGCATCGGCACGGAATATCACCATGAACTGATGGGGAACCTGGAAGGCCCGCTCAAGGTCAAGGTCCTCCTCGCGCAGGCACTGTTCGGCAACCCGGACATCCTCCTTCTGGACGAGCCGACCAACCACCTTGACATGGAGGCGATCGAGTGGCTCGAGGAGTTCCTCATCAACTTCAAGAACACCGTCATCGTGGTCTCCCACGACCGCTACTTCCTGAACAAGGTCTGCACGCAGACCGCGGACATTGACTTCGGCAAGATCCGCCTCTTCGCGGGCAACTATGATTTCTGGTTTGAGTCGAGCCAGCTGCTCATGAAGCAGATGAAGGAAGAGAACCGCAAGAAGGAAGAGAAGATCAAGGAGCTGCAGGAGTTCATTTCCCGCTTCTCGGCGAACGCATCGAAGTCCAAGCAGGCGACCTCCAGAAAGCGCGCGCTCGAGAAGATCCAGCTCGACGCGATGGTCCCCTCGAGCCGCAAATATCCCTACATCGACTTCCGCCCGAACCGCGACATCGGCAACGACGTCCTGTTCGTCGAGCACCTCTCGAAGACGATCGACGGCGAGGTGATCTTCAAGGACCTGAGCTTTATCATCAGCCGCACCGACAAGGTCGCGTTCGTCGGCGGCAACGAGAAGGCGAAGACGACGCTGTTCGAGATTATTTCCGGCAATATGGAGCCGGACGAGGGCTACTACAAGTGGGGGATCACGACGAGCCGGTCCTATTTCCCGCATGATTACAACGCGGAGTTCGATTCGGACCTCACGATCGCCGACTGGCTGACTCAGTATTCGGAAAATAAAGACACCACCTACGTCCGCGGCTTCCTCGGCCGCATGCTGTTCGCCGGCGAGGACGGCATCAAGCGCGTGCGCGTGCTCTCGGGAGGCGAGAAGGTGCGCTGCCTGCTGTCCAAGATGATGATCTCCGGCGCGAATGTTCTCATTTTCGACGAGCCGACGAACCATCTGGACATGGAAGCGATCACCGCGCTCAACAACGGCATGGTGAAATTCCCCGGCGTCATCCTGTTCACCTCCCGCGACCATCAGATCGTGGAGACGACGGCGAACCGGATCATGGAGTTCCTGCCGGACGGCACGCTGATCGACAAGGTCGGCACCTACGACGAGTACCTGGCTTCGGACGCGATGGCGAAGAAGAGACAGATCTATGTCGCCACGGAAGACCAGGAGATGGACGACTGACATATTATATGGAAGAATTCGGCAGTGCATGCCCCTGTTTGTCGGGTATGCACTGCATTTTTTTATATACAACCAAGTTAGCTGATGCTAATTGACAGAACGTATTGAATTTAATACAAAATTTTTGTGCACCATATTTAGAACAAGATAGACTTTCGCGGCATTTGGTGTTATACTCTTTACAGATGGTTACAGTACATCTCTATGCTCAAATTTTTAAGGAGGTATCATCAAAATGGATAACAGAAAGTGGTTAACCATGGATGGTAACGAGGCTGCCGCTCATGCGTCATACGCATTTACGGAAGTCGCTACCATCTTCCCGATCACGCCGTCGTCCGTCATGCCGGAGCATGTCGACGAGTGGGCTACCGCCGGAAGAAAGAACATCTTCGGCACGACTGTACAGGTCACCGAGATGCAGTCTGAAGCAGGCGCTTCAGGTTCCTTCCACGGCTCCCTCGCCGCCGGCGCCATGACAACGACCTTCACGGCGTCTCAGGGTCTGCTTCTCATGATCCCGAACATTTACAAGGTAGCCGGCGAGCAGCTCCCGGGCGTCTTCGACGTTTCCGCCCGTGCCGTTGCCAGCCATGCGCTTTCCATTTTCGGCGATCACTCCGACGTCTATGCCTGCCGTCAGGCCGGCGCCTGCATGCTCTGCGAGTCTTCCGTTCAGGAAGTCATGGACCTCACTCCGGTCGCTCACATGGCAGCTCTTGAGGGCAGCCTCCCGTTCATCAACTTCTTCGACGGTTTCCGTACTTCCCACGAGATCCAGAAGATCCGCACATGGGATTACGCCGATCTTGACGAGATGGTCAATCATGACGCGATCAAGAAGTTCCGCGATCACGCCCTGAACCCGAACCATCCGTGCGAGAGAGGTTCTGCCCAGAACCCGGATATCTTCTTCCAGGCTCGCGAAGCTTCCAACCCGTACTATGAGAAGATGCCGGAAATCGTCCAGATGTACATGGACAAGGTCAATGCCAAGATCGGCACCGACTACAAGCTCTTCAACTACTACGGCGATCCGGAAGCCGAGTCCGTCATCATCGCGATGGGTTCCGTCAACGAGACCATCGAGGAGACGATCGACTACCTGAGAGAGAAGACCGGCGCGAAGATCGGTCTCATCAAGGTCAGACTGTATCGCCCGTTCTCCAACGAAGCCCTTATCGCTGCGATCCCGGAGACCGTCAAGGTCATCAACGTCCTCGACAGGACGAAAGAGCCGGGCGCCAACGGCGAGCCGCTTTATCTCGATGTTGTGGCTGCTCTGCATGACTCCAAGTTCAAGGATGTCAAGATTAACTGCGGACGCTACGGCCTTGGTTCCAAGGACACCGCTCCGAACCAGATCAAGGCAGTCTTCGAGAACTTTGACAAGAAGAGATTCACGATCGGCATCGTCGATGATGTGACGAACCTCTCCCTCGAAGTCGGCGCTCCGTTCGTCGCGACTCCGGCCGGCACGGTCAACTGCAAGTTCTGGGGTCTCGGTGCTGACGGTACTGTCGGTGCGAACAAGAACTCCATCAAGATCATCGGCGACAACACCGATATGTATGCCCAGGCGTACTTCGATTATGACTCCAAGAAGTCCGGCGGTGTCACGATGTCTCACCTCCGCTTCGGCAAGAAGCCGATCAAGTCGACTTACCTCATCCGCAAGGCTGACTTCGTCGCATGTCACAACCCGGCATACGTCCGCAAGTTCAACATGGCTCAGGAGATCGTCGACGGCGGCACATTCCTTCTGAACTGCGCATGGAGCGATGAGGAGCTTGGTCATCATCTTCCGGGCCAGATGAAGAAATTCATCGCTACTCACGGCATCAAGTTCTACACGATCGACGGCGTCAAGATCGGTATCGCTACCGGCATGGGCCCGACACGTATCAACACGATTCTGCAGTCCGCATTCTTCAAGCTTGCGAACATCATTCCGGAAGATGACGCTATTCAGCTCATGAAGGATGCCGCTCAGAAGACCTACGGCCGCAAGGGTCAGGATATCGTCGAGAAGAACTGGGCAGCTATCGAAGAAGGCGCAAAGCAGATCCACGAAGTCGTTGTTCCGGCTGAGTGGGCTGAGTGCGAGGATGAAGGCCTTGACTTCAAGGTCGTCACCGAGGGCCCGGCTGACCGCGTCAAGTTCGTCAATACCGTCCAGAACGCTGTCTCCGCTCAGGAAGGCAACAATCTTCCGGTTTCTGCATTTGTCGATTATGTCGACGGCTCCACACCGTCCGGCACGGCTGCATATGAGAAGCGCGGCATCGCCGTCAACATCCCTGTCTGGGATCCGGCGAACTGCATCCAGTGCGGACGCTGCTCGTTCGTCTGCCCGCACGCTGTTATCCGCACCTTCGCTCTGACGGATGAAGAAGTCGCGGCGGCTCCGGAAGGCCTCCAGGTTCTTCCGCTGACCGGTATGGCGGGATACAAGTTCACCATCGGCATCTCCGCTTACGACTGCACGGGCTGCGGCTCCTGCGCGAACGTCTGCCCGGGCAAGAAGACCGGCAAGGCTCTCACCATGGTCAACATGGAAGCCAACGCTGACAAGACTCAGCCGTACTTCGACTACCTCGTCAAGACTCCGGTCAAGGACGATGTTGTTGCGAAGTTCAAGGAAGCTACGGTCAAGGGCAGCCAGTTCAAGCAGCCGCTCCTTGAGTTCTCCGGCGCATGCGCAGGCTGCGGCGAGACTCCGTACGCTAAGCTGATCACACAGCTCTTCGGCGACAGAATGTACATCGCGAACGCGACCGGCTGCTCCTCCATCTGGGGCAACAGCTCGCCGTCCACACCGTACACCACCACTCCGGAAGGCAAGGGCCCGGCATGGGATAACTCCCTGTTCGAGGACAACGCTGAGTTCGGTTATGGTATGTTCCTCGCTCAGAAGGCGATCCGCGAAGGCCTGAAGACGCATGTCGAAGCCATCGCTGCCGGCGAAGGCGCTGCTGCCGACGCTGCGAAGAAGTGGATCGAGACCTATGCAAACGGCGCTGAAAACGGTGCTGCTTCCGACGCTCTGGTCGCTGCCCTTGAAGGCTGCGATTCCGCTGATGCTAAGGAAATCGTCGAGAAGAAGGACTTCCTGGCCAAGAAGAGCCAGTGGATCTTCGGCGGCGACGGTTGGGCATATGATATCGGCTACGGCGGCGTGGACCATGTCCTTGCTTCCGGCCACGATGTCAACATCATGGTCTTCGATACCGAAGTTTACTCCAACACCGGCGGACAGGCTTCCAAGTCCACTCGTACCGGCGCTGTCGCTCAGTTCGCTGCAGCCGGTAAGGAGACCAAGAAGAAAGACCTCGCCGGCATGGCCATGACCTACGGCTACGTCTATGTCGCTCACATCGCCATCGGCGCTGATTACAACCAGGCTGTCAAGGCGATCGCAGAGGCTGAGGCTTATCCGGGACCGTCGCTCATCATCGCTTACGCTCCGTGCATCAACCACGGCATCCGCAAGGGCATGGGCAAGTCCATCACGGAGGAAGAGCTCGCTGTCAAGGCCGGCTACTGGTTCAACTTCCGCTTCAATCCGGAACTCGCGAAGGAAGGCAAGGCTGCGTTCATTCTCGATTCCAAGGCTCCGACAGAGTCCTATCAGGACTTCATCGCCGGCGAGGTTCGCTACAGCTCGCTGATGCGTGCCAACCCGACCCGCGCGAAGGAACTCTTCGCAAGGTCCGAGCAGGAGTGCAAGGAGAGATTCGAGTATCTCCAGAAGCTGGTCGACCTGTACAAGGCTCAGTAAGTTTCATAACGGTTTTAAGAGGGCGGTGCTTCGGGCACCGCTCTTTTTTTCGACGTGCCTGGGGACGGTTCTCCGCGGAGGGGGACGGTTCTCCGCGGCGGGGG
>OCTX012277979.1_pt1 | contig 17432 bp, 14 predicted proteins | sample 1539691 | NCBI WGS metagenome assembly OCTX01 (sample SAMN02144231, study PRJEB22623) | gut metagenome | biome: sheep rumen | host: Ovis aries | place: New Zealand | reverse complement strand
CTCTACTGGCTGACCGTGGTGGCGATTTTCCTTCTGAGCAGCTTTCTCACAAAGCGTTGGGACATGACCTGGATCATCTGGCCGGTGGCCGGCGTCGGGTGCGGGATCCTTGCCGCGGTGCTGAAGATGGTGCGGGCGCGGGAGTGAGCGTTTGGAGACGGTTCTCAAGAGGCTCCGGGGACGGTTCTTGAGAATCGCTTCTCATGAGAGAAGCGATTCTCTGAGAACCGTCCCGGAGACTTTAGATATTGTTCACGACCCCGGAGAAGAGGACGGAGCCGTCGCGGGATGTGACGAGGAAGAGGAAGGGGCGGTCGAGGACGAAGTCGACCTGCTCCGCGGGAGGCTCTGCGGCGCCCTCGGCAAGGGCGAACAACGTGTAGGCCGCGCCGGTCACGCCGTCCTCGTCGACCTCCACCAGGGCCGCGTGCTCCGCCTGGCTGAGGAACAGGCTGTCCACATCCTCGGTCAGCGGCGTGAAGTCCGATATGCCGGGGTCCAGCACGTCGGTGATGCCGAGGTCGGCGATCGTCTCGAGAAGATCCGTCTTCGCGGAGACGCTGAACTTCGGGACCGAGAGATTGACCATGGGATAGCGCCAGCGGGGATCCTCGGACCGGCGGGTCGCCGCGAGGAGATCCGGGTCGGAGGCGAGAGCGGAGACAGGGGTGTTTTCATTTGGCAGGAAGAAATACATGGTGCCGCTGTCCATCAGGGAAAGTCCGACCGAGGTGAAGGTGTCCGTGGAGAATACCCCGGTAATGTCCGTCATGTGCATCATGTCGACGATTGTGTCGCCGTCTGCCCCGTGGAAGGTTTCCGGGGCGGTTGCATTTTGATTAAAATGATCCACCCACTCCGCCTTATAGTAGAGCGTCGAGACGAGCGCGAGGACCGTCGCGGCGTCGAGATGCATGTCCTTTGTGTAGTCGGTGAGGAGCCCGCCGGTGTTGTCGTCGGTCCATTTTCGGAGGGCTTCGTCCATGGCGGCCGAGCCGGGCTCCCCGCTGAAGGAGGAGGCGTAATAGTCCGAGGCGAGGCGCGCGAGCGTGTCCTCATTGAAAGTGACCGAGTTTCTGAGCCAGAAGGAGTTGGCGAGAAGGCTTTTTACGACCGGAGTGTCCGCATAATTGCTCTCCCAGAGCGAAGTGACTGTGCTGCGGAGCTCGTCTATATCGGAAATGCCAAGCGCATCCAGGATCTGCTGCCTGGAATTGCCGTCTGTTACCTCCGCGAGCATCGCGAACGCGATGAACATGTTGAGAGGGGAGCAGACGGTGTTTTTATTTTCCGACGGAAGAAGCTCCGCCATGATGGCGGCGTAATAGCCGTCGAGGCGGCCGCTCACCTTTTCGGCAGCGCGGAGCTTTTCGAGGGAGGCAGAGCGCCACTCGCCGTAGTCATCGCTCTCGATGAACTGCTGGGCGGTCATGTCGGGGGCGGTCGGCTCGGGGTAGGCGGCGGTCAGGGCGAGGAGGCCGTCGGGGCCGGGCGCGGGATGAGGGCTGCCGGGCGTACCGCCGGTTGAGGCGCAGCCGGCGAGGAGGGAGGTGAGGAGGATGGCGAGGATGGATTTTTTGATATATGTGTTCTTCATGATGGGGTTTCTCCTTTCCTGTGAAATATCTTATACTGTAACAGACACGGTTTAGAGAGAAATGTTACAGTGGTGATTGTAATTTTCGGGATTTACAGTATACTTGGGGGAGATTTGGAGGATGGTGAGGTTATGGCGGCAGTCGGGGGAGGGTGAGGTTCTGTCGACCGCCGTTGGGACGGTTCTGTTGACGGAACCAACAGGGACGGTTCCTGGGAATCGGTTCTTTCAGAACCGATTTCCTGGGAACCGTCCCCGGAATATTGCCGTCCCAGGAATATTGCCGTCCCCGGAATATTGCCGTCCCCGGAATATTGCCGTCCCCGGAATATTGCCGTCCCCGGAATTTTGATGAGAAGGAGGAGATATGAGGCTGATCCGGTCGATATTTGAGAGAGAGTTTATACGGCACACGATGATGATCGCGCTGCCGATCATGCTGCAGAACGGCATCACCAACTTCGTCGGGATGCTGGACAATATTATGGTGGGGAGGATCGGCACGGACCCGATGACGGGCGTGTCGATCGTGAACTCCCTGCTCTTTGTGTGGAACCTCTGCGTGTTCGGGGGCCTCTCCGGCATCGGGATCTTCACCGCCCAGTACTGCGGGAAAAATGACCACGAGGGCGTCCGGCGGACCTTCCGGCTGGAGCTCATCGTGGCCGTGCTGCTCGTCATGGCGGGGGTTCTGGTGTTTTCATTTTGCGGAGATGCGCTCATCAGCCTCTACCTGCACGAGGACGGGGGAGGCGGCTCCGCCGCGGCTACCCTCGCGGAGGCGCAGAAGTATCTCAGGGTGATGTGCCTCGGGTTCCTGCCGTTCGCGCTCACGCAGGTCTACAGCACGACGATCCGCTCCCACGGGGAGACGGTGGCGCCGATGAACGCGTCATTTCTCGCGGTCGGGCTCAACCTCGCCGGCAACTATGTGCTGATCTACGGAAAATTCGGTGCTCCCGCACTCGGCGCCGTCGGCGCGGCGGCCGCGACGGTGATCGCGCGCTTTGCGGAGCTCATCTACATCGCGGTCTGGGCGCACACGCACCGGGAGGCCGTGCCGTTCGTCCGGGGCGTCTACAGATCCCTCTATGTGCCGCGGGAGCTGGTCGTAAGCTGCCTTAAAAAGGGAACGCCGCTTCTCTTAAATGAAGCCCTCTGGTCCGGCGGGCAGGCCGTGCTTTCCCAGTGCTACAGCCTCCGCGGCCTTTCGGTGGTGTCCGCGTTCAACATTTCTTACTCGATCTCCAACGTCTTCAGCATCGCCTTCATCGCGATGGGATCGGCGATCTCGATCATCATCGGGCAGAAGCTGGGCGAGTGGGGCGACACGCGGCCGAAGGAGATCAGGGAGGAGGCCTGGCGGCTGACATTTTTCTCGGTCTTCCTGTGCCTCATCTCGGCGGGGCTTCTGGTGTCGGTCTCGGGCATTTTCCCGAAGATCTACAACACAACGGACGAGATCCGCTCCCTCGCGACCGGGCTCATCTGCCTTTCGGCAGCGTTCATGCCGGTGCACGCGTTCAACAACTCCTCCTACTTCATCATCCGGTCGGGCGGGAAGACATTCATCACGTTCCTGTTTGACTCGTGCTACTGCTGGCTGGTGTCGATTCCGGCGGCGTATGTGCTGGTGCATTTTACGGAGCTGCCGATCCTGCCGCTCTACGCCTGCGTGATGGCGGCGGATCTTCTGAAGGTCGGGATCGGGCTGACGCTGGTGAATAAGGGGATCTGGATCAGGGATATAACGGTGTGAAAAATGAGAGGACAGTTCGTCTGAACTGCCTCTCATTTTTTGTTTCAGTCAGGTTAAGCCATTAGCTTCTCAATCAGTCTGTCAAAGCCGTAAATCTCGAGGGTCGTTTTGCCCTGCTTCAGCGCCTCGACGATGTGGGTCTCCTTCTCGAACTTGGCCTTCGCTTTGGCGAAAACCTCATCCTCGTACTCTCTGGGGACGACGACCACGCCGTCGCAGTCTCCGATGACCATGTCGCCGGGGTTTACCCGGATGCCGCCGCAGTTGACAGGCACATTTACCTTCCCGAGGCTGGCCTTCACGGTGCCGGAGGGATTGAAGCCGCGGACAAAAACGGGAAGACCGAGCTCGCGAATGTCCTCCGCGTCGCGGCAGCTGCCGTCGATGACGACGCCGGCGATGCCCTGCATTTTGCAGGCGAGAGCCATGATATCCCCGAAATGGCCCGCCTCGGTGTAACTGTGGCAGTCGAGGATCAGCACGTCGCCGGGCTTTGCGGCGTAGATCCCCTGATGGAGCGCCAGATTGTCTCCCGGGAAGCACTGGACCGTGACGACCGGAAGAACAAACCAGGCTGTCGGTGCCGGACCGTTCTTTTCGATGACGGCGGACATGTTGGCGACGGCGTTCGGCGTCTGGCTGAGGCCGACTCCGCAGTGGCCGGCTGCCATGACGGCCGCATCGTAGTCCCTGCCTGTGATGTTGAAGGTGATGAAGTAAGCCCAGAGCATCATGACGACCGCCTGTGCGATGAGGATCACGATCATCGGAAGTGCAAGGTCGATCAGCTTGCTGATATTGAGGGACATGAGAGCCATCGAGAGAAACAGGTTGAGGGATGTATTGCTGATCGTGTCGAGCTCATACATGCGGAGCTCCTTGTGGGTCATGTCTGCAATGTTGCGGACCAGTGCACCGCCGAAGAGAAGGCCGACGTAATAGGGGAAATTAAGACCCGTGAGAGAGAGCAAAATGAAATTCACAGTCTCGTCGAGAGCCGGGTAGCCGATATCGGATTTGTGTTCAGCCAGAACAATTATCCGGATATTATTTCCCGGCCGGTTTACCGGGAACTGATGTATCTCGTGTGCCATAAGGACAGCCCTTACGGTGCGGATATCGCCTGCGCGGATCTCGACCCGGCGATAGAGGTACATCTCAGATGGGGGCAGGACTATCAGCGCTGGCATGACCGCCACTGGAGTCCGGAGCATTACTCTGCGATCACGGTCAACACGGGGTCGACCCTGCAGCGCTTTCTGGATGAGCCTGGCCGCTGGGCGGTGGCGCCCATGTCGGTCATACATGAGATGAGCCATGACAGCAATATCGTCTACTATGCTCTGAAGGAGCCGCCGCCGCCCCGCATCTGCTGGATGCTGACGAACCGCTACCAGAATGCGCGGCGCAGGGAGATAATGGAGCTTTTTGAGGCGGAGATGTTTTCATTTATCGAAAAAAGCATGGACATCTGTTCTTTTGAGGACTGGATGCTGGGAGAGCAGAGGGGAGAATGACAGTAAAAGGATGCGAACCGTCCCGCTCCCGGTGCTCATAAGGATCACGGAGGGGTGCGGGTGCTGCAGGGCTTCGTGGGGTGAGTGATCACGCGGGATCCAGTATCGGTATCAGGATGTCGACGACAAAGAGCTCATCCGAATGGACCGCGAGAAACCCTCTGTGGGCGTCCACGATCCGTCTGATGTTATCAAGGCCGTAGCCGTGTTCATAAGAAGTGCTCTCGCCTGCGGGTAGCGGGCGTCTCGGGGAGGTATTTTCCGTGTGGATCCGAAATTGACCGTTCTCTGTAGTCGTGATCTCGATATAGAAAGCTTTATCGGAAACCCCGGACGCGGAGCAGGCCTCGTATGCGTTGTCGAGAAGGTTCCCAAGCACGATGCTGAGCTCGTAATCATTCAGGGGGATCCGGTCACATACGGCGCCAAGCCGCGCGGTGAAGGCGATCCGGTCGCTCTCAAACCTGCTGGCATAGTGGGAGAGAAAGGAGTCGATGACGAGATTGCCCGTGTTGTACCTTGCGTAGGAGGCCTCAAGGTCTCCGACGGCGGTCTTCGTGTAGGCGAGAAGCCCGGTCATGTCCCCGTGAGAGACATATTCCTCAATCGTAAGATAGTGCTTTCGTACATCGTGGATGAGCCGCCTGCTTTTGCGGTAGGAGTCGCCCAGCTCCTTGTATTTTTCTTTTTGAAACTGCAGCTGCTGCTCTGCTTTGGCGGTTTTCATTTCCAGTTCAGCGTAGGCCTCGCTTCTTCTGAGCAGGAAGTAATTCGCCGCGTTCAGGACGGCAAGGCAGGCGAAAAGAGCGTGGTAGAAGAGGGTGCTCCCGCGGTAGACGGTATTGAGGGGCAGCAGACTGTAGATGAGGAGGCTTATCACCGGGGTCGAGAGCAGTAAAATGAGATTTCGGCCGGAAGACGCAGCTTCCCTTCTTCGGCGATAAAATGAGAGCGAAATTGAGAAGATTAGAAGAATAAGCCTCGCACCGCCGTCCGTCGTACCGTAGAGGATGTCCGGGTGCTCAAGAGTCTGGACCGTCAGGAAATCCGGGTTTACGAGAAGGACGATGCCTCTGAACAGGAGCCTGCCGGCTTCGGCAAGCAGAGGAAATTCGAGGGAGGCTGAAATCCTGCTCCTTAAGGAAGCGGTGAAGAACGAAGAGAGAGAGAGCACGGCAACGGCCCTTGCGAGGAACAGGGCAGGTATTCGCCAGGAGAGGTTGTACACCCGGATTATATGCACTGTGAGAAGGATCAGGAGCGTTACCGCGGTGAGCATGGCAAGGTAAAGTCTGACACGGAAGGGCTCTTTCTTCCTGAAGACCGCAGAGAGGAAGGTTGTCAGGATCAGCATGTCGAGGATGAAGGTGCTAAGAGAAAAGAGGTGACTCATAAGGCGGTCCTTTCGTGGAGAATTCAAAGTACGTAGTTTTGATTATAGCACGAAAGAAGAGCAGGAACATTTTAAAAATGCAAGAGAAATAATGAAATAGTGAGAACAAAAATGGATGAGAGGTACTTGAAATACCATTCATCCATTATTTTTTGCCGTTTATCCCGCTTTTTGTCAAAATGAATAAATCTGTGGTACACTGTCTATAACGCTTTCACAAGGGCAATAATACTTTCTAAAAATATTATTAGGAGGTGGTGGCAACAGACAAATAATCTTTTGCTGTAGTGTAAATGGGAAAAAGAGAAAAGGAGGAAAAAATGAAGAGAATCAAAAAGTTTATGATGATATTATTGGTTACAGTTGCGTTAATTACAACAATGTCAATTAACTGTTATGCGTCGGAGTTGGGACATGATGAATTCGAAAAAATAGAATTAGAAACGGTCTCTAATCCGACAAGTGTAATTACTATTTTGGTTAATTATAAACCTTATCTTTGTACGACGTCATTTGTCATTTCCGGAAGTGGGTCATCCTACCATGCAGGAATTGCTACCTATACAAAGGCAGATACGGATAGACACAGAGCCTTGACGATAACTTTTAATACAGTGGCAAATGGTTATGTTACAAAATCCAATTTTGATGATGCTAGTGGAACAGGCGAGCTTGATAATGATAATCTTGTATCTGCAGGAGAAGCGCTTACTGGATCACTTTATACAAGTTATGCGGGAAGTTGTGGATATTATTACAATGGTGATTTAAAAGGTACCGGATTTGTAAACTATTCTCTTTACTAAAAGGAGTAGAGAATGAGGTCAAATCATTTGATGCAACGTCTCAGAGAAGTTGTTGCCTTCTTGGCGGCAACTTCTCTTATAATATCTCTGTCAGGCTGCAATAGCAGTCAGGGTGTGCCGGAAGGCGCCGAACTCATCGGCACCGGGCGGGGGATTCTGAGCAGCGATCGGACGATCCTCGATAAGGGGATGCTCTTCCCCGTGAGAGCCCGGACCGGCGGCGCGATCGAGTATCTTGATTTCGCGAGCGGGGACAGATTTGCCCTGTGCTCCCGCACGGGCTGCAGCCATTCGGACAGTAACTGCCCGGTCTGGTACCCCTCTTATGCGGCAGCTCCCTATATCTATGACGGATATCTCTTTGTTTTTTCCTATGACCCGATGACGGAAGGGTGGAACTTTATGCGGTCCCGCATTGACGGTACGGACCGCAGGACAGCAGCGAGTTTTCTGCCGGAAGATGTCTCCGCAGACACTCTGTCTGGCGGGATCACGGAAGTATACTATGATGCGGGGGCGGCCTATTTTGTACTTGCCGGCACGGTGTGGGGCACGGACGAGGAACCGAATGAGACGCATTCCAGCCTGATGAAAATTGATCTCGCGTCCGGAGAAAGCCGGACGGTAAAGGAAGTCGTGCCGGGCGATCAGCTGCTGGGAATCTTTGAGAGGAAGGCGGTCCTGTCGAGATGGTCAGAACGGGAGCCGTGTCTTACGCAGACGGAGTTCTTTGATACATACGGGGAGAAAGGCGACTGGGACAGTTATTATAAGGAATGGTACAAGGAAAACCAGGTCTACTCGTATGTGGTTACGGATCTTGAGAGCGGGGATGAGGTGATTGCGGCATCGGTTGTCGGGGAGACACCGGAGACGGACTACGGGTATTCCCTGGAAGACGGGTGTCTCTATTACACAGTGGGAAATGAACTTCGCCGCATCCGGATCATAAAAGCGCAGGATGAGCCTGTCTACTCGGAGGGGGAAAACCTCTCCATGCAGTGTGTGGCCGGGAGGCATGTCGTGCTCTCCCTTCTCGATGAAGCCGGCGAGAAAATGTACGGCATGAGGCTCGTCGATACGGAGGCGAAGACAGCGGAGCCCTTTGACGGTGATTTCCTCGGAAGCTACGGCTGGGTTTCGGCTTATAACGGCAGCTATTTTTTCGGAACCTGCCTCATAGGGCCCGTCTACACGGACTATTATCTGCCCGCTGAGAGCTTTTTTGCCCGGAGCAGCGAGGGGCGGCATATCTATTTTCAGATCGATGCATGAGGAGAACGCGATGCAGCTTGCGGGCAGGAATATTACGAAAATCTACGAGAAGAAGAAAGCCCTGGACAGGGTATCCTTCAACATCCCGGAAGGTATCTGCGCGTTTCTGGGACCGAACGGAGCCGGAAAGTCGACGCTGGTGAGTATTATGGCCGGGATCCTGCAGCCCGACGGCGGGGCAATTCTCTTCAATGGGAAAAATGTGGGCTCCAAAAACTCGGAATTTGCCTCCCTCCTCGGGTTCATGCCCCAGCAGGAGACGGTCTACCCGGAGTTCACGGCCGAGGAGTACCTGGCCTATATAGGGATCATGAAAGGCATGAAACCTGCCGGGATCCGTGAGGCCTCCGAGGGGCTCCTTCGCGAAGTCGATCTCTTTTCGGAGAGAAAAATGAAGATCCGGACGATGTCCGGCGGGATGAAGCAGCGCCTTCGCCTTGCCCAGGCGCTCATGGGGGAGCCCCGTGTGGTGATCCTGGACGAGCCGACGGCGGGACTCGACCCGGAACAGCGGTGTAAGGTCAGGAGGATGCTGCAAAAGCGGGCTCAGGGCCGGATCATCCTTTTTGCAACCCATGTCGTCCCGGACATCGAGGGGATCGCCGACCATGTCCTTATCCTGAATCACGGAAGGGTGGCTTTCTGCGGCAGAAAAAGTGATCTGCTTGCGGCTCAGGAGGAGACGGTCTCTGAGAAGCGGTCCTTCCTGGAGGAAGCCTATCTTCGCTATATCCATAGGGGGGAGTCTCCTCATGATACGGTATGAGTTTAAGAAAATACTTAAGATGAGGGGAATCCGCCTCATCTTTCTTTTATTGATCGTGCTGAACGGCGCGGGGAGCCTCAGTGACAGGGCGAAGATAGAAGAGACGGTTTTTCGCGAAGAGGAGAACCGGCGGAACTATCACGCGTATCTCGAGGAGATACTGGCAGAAAATGAGCATCAAAGCGTCCTGTCCGCACTTGCGGGAGCCGATTCCTACGCGGGAAGAGACCTTGCGGCGGGAAGAGCCGCCTACGAGAGACTGCGTGAGGTGCCGCTTCCCGCATATACTCTGACGGAGATAGCGTTCTTTGCGGGTTCCGAGCGCGTGCGGGTTTTAACGGTGGTTTTTATGTTCCTCGTGGCTGCCGCCTGCGTGATGACGGAGACGGAGAGCGGCATGGACCGGATTATTTTTTCAACGATGGGAGGGATACGGAAGGGTTATCCCGCAAAAGCGGCGGCTCTCGTGAGCGCCGGCTTTTTCGTATCGGTACTCTTTCGCATGGAAAACTTAGCGGTCGGAGTCTTTTTCTGCGGGACCCATCCGATTAATGTCCCCCTTCAGTCGATTCCGGGGTACCTCGCGTCGCCTCTTGCGATCACGGCCGGGCGGTTTATGGGGCTGGTTCTTATTTATGATTTCATACAGGTATCTCTCCTTGCGGCGGGAGCGCTTTTTATCCTGCTGCTTGTCCGGAATTGGACGGCGGGGCTCCTTACGCTGTCGATTCTCTCCTTAATGACATGGGCGATTGCGGCCGGAATCGGCGGGTGGACACCGTGGGCGGTCCTTAAATACGCAAGTCCGGCAGCGGCACTGTATTTTACGGAGAGTCTTGCATCCTGGCGGACGTTTCGGTTTTTGGGGCGGCCGGTCCCAGTTTTCCTGTTTCTTCCGGCGGTGCATGCGGCGCTTGCGGTTCTTTTCTTTGCGGCGGGAAGACGCGTGTGGAAAATGAGAACCCCCAAAAACCTTCGCTCGACAGCCCGCCTGTACGCTCTCGGCAGGGAGGAAGCGGAGAAACCGATAAAAGCGCACACGCTTTGGCAGCTGGAGACGAAAAAACTCTTTGTGCACGCGAGGGCGGGGCTCGTGCTTCTTGCGCTTCTCGCCGTTCAGACATTTTCCTATGGCGGAAAGGAGTACCATGAGACGGGGCAGGAGTACTGGTATCGGATGCGCTCCCGGGAGCTGGTCGGAGAGCTGACGGAAGAAAAGGGGGAGATTATCAAAAAGTGGGAAGCGATGCTGCAGGACAAGCCGCCGGGATACGAGGAAATTATGGAACGCCGGCAGAACGGAGAGATCAGCCTGTCCTATATGCAGTACCTGCTCGAAAAGGAGGAGAAAGAGGGGGAGGAGCGCGCGGCGATCGAGAGGATCGTGCGGCAGTATGAGGGACTGCTTGCCCGGAAGGAAAGGGGAAAGTCGGCGGAATACATCGTGACAACCCCCTATGATATCTGGCTCGGGAGGCGAGCGGAGAACCTTTTTGACGATGCAAAAATGCTCCTCGCGGTCCTCATCGGCATCATGGGGCTCGCCCGGTATGAAAAAAGCAGCGGGATGGAGGCGATCCTCCTGACACGGAAAGACGGATTTGAGAGGATAAAGAGGGAGAGGAGACGCGTGAAGATCCTCTATGCCGCCCTTTGCTTTGGAGCAGCGTGCCTTCCGCGCATCGTCTGGATTCTCGCTCACTTTGACCTTGAGGGGCTGTGGGCGCCGGCGGGGAGTCTTTCATTTTTCCGGATGGTGCTTTCCGGGATTCCGATTCTCGCGGTTATAACCGGGATTATGGCGGTGAGGCTCCTTGCCTGTATTTTCCTGTCTCTTATCTGATGTCAGGGCAGCAGATGCCTTCTTTGCAGGGTGACGACCTGATTTAAATACTGCCCAAGAAGCTCTTTTCTGTTTCTTCGACTGACAGCGACGGCCTGACCATTGTCCAGCACGATGGTCAGGTCATTTATGTAGCGAATGTGCGCCAGATTGACGAGGACGGTCCGGCTTGCGGCGTGAAATGCATGATCCTTCAGCTTGTCTCGCCAGTCCGTGAGGGTGCCTTTGGCGGAGATCACCTGATCGCTCAGGTGAAAATACAGCTCTTTATTTTTCGCATCGGCCGTCTCGATAAAGCAGAGATCGTCCGGCCGAATCATATACTCCCGGTCGTAGCCGTCGATGACGGTGAGGAGCGACCTGCTGTCGGTGAGATCGGAGAGAAGGTCGGACATGAGCGTGTCGATATCTTCGCTCTTCACGGGTTTCGCAAGGAAATGGTAGGGGTGAACGCGGAAACTCTCCTGCATATATTCCGGGTAGTTGCTGACAAAGACGAGGATGCTTTTGCGGCCGGAGAGCTGCCGGATGCGGTCGGCAATCGAGATGCCGTCCTCACCGGGCATCTCGATGTCGAGGAAGACCACATGAAAGGGATGTTCTCTCCGAAACCCGGCGAGGAGGTCGCGGCCGCTTCTGAATTCCTCGATGTGGAAGTCCTGATTGCGGCCGAAGGCGTAGGTCGTGATGAGGCGTCTGAGCCCGGCCCGGTCTTTTTCGTTGTCGTCACATAAGGCGATGTTCAGGTTCATGCGTGTTCTCCAGTCCTTCGTTTTTTATACCTTATCACAGAGCGGATGGGTGAGGCAACTTATTGTTTATTTTGCGGGAATATACTATAATTTAGTAACTGTTCAGCACCCCCTGAAAACCAGCGAAATCATGGATGGAATGCTTGCATTCCAGACTGATTTAGTTGGTTTTCAGGGGGCGGGCAAGGCGCGAAGCGCCTCTGACCGCCACATGAAGCAGCCGCGCAGCGGCTGCGAATAGGGGTGCTGAATAGTTACATAATTTATTTAAAGGGCTTCCGGGATGGGGCTCGTCCTCCGGAGACCCAAGAACCGTCCCGGAGGCGTCACGGAGAAGAAAGTGAAGGTAGAAACCAATGGAAAAAAGAAAGCATGTGATCGTAATCGGAACCGGAGCCGGCGGATTCGGAACGCCGGAGATCCTCACAAACTCCGGGATCGCGTGCGAGAAGACGCTGTTCGTCGACCCGGTGCTCTGCGTGGCGGGCATAAAGGAAGATTTCGGGCAGGACAGGCAGCTTCTCATGCCCTTCTACAGCCGGGAGGACGGCTACATGCTTTCCCCGTACATGGATTACCTCAGCTTTTTCTTTGATAAGAGATGGCGGCATCCGATGAAGGACATCGTGAGCCTCATGATCAAGATGGCGGACGACGGCCGGGGCTGCGTCGACGGCAGCCGAATCCATAAGAAAAATACAAAGGCGGACATGGAGCGCCTGAAGCGGGGCGTCCGGCAGTGCCGGGAGATTCTTCGCTATATGGGCATCCCGAAGGAGGAGACTTTCCTCGGGATCCTCAACGCCGGCCATCCGGGCGGCATACTGCCGCTGACCGCGGAGACGAAGGATTCGCTGCATGATCCGCGGCTGCCGGAGGGACTCTACGTCGCGGACTCGACGCTCTTCCCCGAGTCGGCGGGCCTGCCGCCGATCCTCACGATCATGGCGCTCGCCATGAAGGTGGCGGAGAAGGCGGATGAGAGTCTTGCGGGGTGACGCGAAGCGTCTCTGACCGCCCTTGTGAAGTGACAGCACAGCAACTGCGAATGGGGCTGAAACTGTATTTTTTTTTAAAAACGAAGTGAGCATGATGGAAATACTCTCCCGAAAGTGTTATAATGATTTACTGTTCGGCATCTGAAAAGCAGATCGCTTCGGCCGTTTCGGATGAAGGTGCTGGATCAACATGATTACAGCAATGACGGAAAGGAGAGAACCAAATGAACAATGAAAACAAAGCTGTCGGATTCTGGAGAAATCTGGCCGTCATCGCCCTCTGTCTTCTCGTAGCAGTCTCATGCCTCTATGCGCTTGGCTTCGGCTGGAGCAATGCGGACGTGAAGACCGGGACAGTGGTATCGACTGAGGACGAGACGGATATGCTCACCCTCTGGACGAAGGACGCGAAAGCGAAGAAGGAGCTTGTGAACTACGTCGAGTCTGTCACGAAGGAAGGCAGCGCCGATTTCATCCCGGTGGAGGACCGCATCGCCGTCTTCGACCTCGACGGAACGCTCTTCTGCGAGACCGACCCGAACTATTTCGATTACACGATGCTGCTCTACCGCGTGACGGAGGATCCGACTTACAAGAACAAGGCCTCCGCATTTGAGCGCGAGGTCGCCGAGAAGATTCAGGTGATCAACGACGGCGGCAAGGCGGCCGAGGGCCTCGAGGTCGATCACGGCAAGGCGGTGGCGTCTGCATTCAAAGGCATGACCCTCAAGGAACTCAATGACTACATCCAGGAATTCAAGAAAATGCCGATGCCGAGCTACGAGAACATGACCCGCGGCGAAGGCTTCTACAAGCCGATGGTCGAGGTGGTTGAGTACCTCAAGGCCAACGATTTCAAGGTGTATGTCGTCAGCGGTACGGACCGTTTCCTCGTCCGCGGCATCTGCGAGGGCGGACTTGATCTTCCGGCAGATCAGATTATCGGTTCCGACGAGCTGCTGGTTGCCTCGAACCAGGGCGATGTGGACGGCCTCAATTACGTCTTCACCGACGGCGAGGATGTTGTCCTCGGCGGCGAATTCCTGATCAAGAACCTCAAGATGAACAAGGTCACGGTCATCCTGCAGGAGATCGGCCAGCAGCCGGTCCTCTCCTTCGGCAACAGCACGGGCGACGCCAGCATGGCTGAGTTCGTCACCAGCAACAACCCCTACAAGAGCCTTGCATTCATGCTCTGCTGCGACGATACGGAGCGTGAGAACGGCAACGAGGGCAAAGCCGAGAAGATGTACAACCTCTGCGAGGAGTTCGACTGGGTGCCGGTTTCCATGAAGAACGACTGGACGACGATCTACGGCGACCAGGTCAAACATAAATAAGCAGTACAATTAAGCCGTGTGGCGGGGCTTTCAGGAGCTCCGCCATACTTGTATAAGGATTTGGAAGGAGGCGGGCATATGACATTGGAGGAATTCTTTTCGGAAAATAAAACCGTCGCCGTCGCCCTGTCGGGAGGCGTCGACTCCGCGTACCTGCTCTGGGCAGCGAAGCACTACGGGGCGGACGTCGTGGCCTACATTGTGAAGACGGAGTTTCAGCCGGCGTTCGAGTACGAGGACGCGGTGAGACTCGCGGATGAGATGGGCGTGGATAAGAGGGTTCTTGCATTTTCCATAGTGAATTATAAGAAGGCGACCGCCAACCGGGAGGACCGCTGCTACTACTGCAAGAGGAGGATATTTTCGCTCATAGGAGCGGCGGCAGCGGAGGATAACTGCCTCATTGTCTGCGACGGGACCAACGCCTCGGACGATGCGGAAGACCGGCCGGGAATGCGGGCGCTGAAGGAGCTTCATGTGCGCTCGCCGCTTCGCGAGTGCGGGCTCACCAAAGAGGATATCCGGAGGCTCTCCCGCGAGGCGGGGCTTTTTACCTGGGACAAGCCTTCCTACGCGTGTCTTGCGACGAGGATTCGGACGGGCGAGACCATCACGAAGGAGAAGCTTCGCGCGGCGGAGGAGTCTGAGGGGGTTTTATTTTCCATGGGCTTCACCGATTTCCGTGTAAGGCAGGCGGACGGGCACGCGAGGATCGAGGTCCCGGAGGATCAGATGGAGGCCCTGTTTGCGAAGAGGGAGGAGATCCTTCGGGAGCTTAAGCCGTTCTACAAATCTGTTTCACTGAATCTGGAGAATAGAAAATGACGGACGACATCAGAAAAATACTCGAAAACGTGCAGAATGGGAGCCTTTCGGTGGACGATGCGCTGCTCTCGCTCAAGAAGGAGCCCTTTGAGGACATCGGCTACGCCAAGGTGGACCTGCACCGGAAGATCCGACAGGGGGCTGCGGAGGTCATTTACGGGGCCGGCAAGACCCCGGAGCAGATCATCGGGATCGTGAAGACCATGCAGGCGGCCGGCCAGGAGACGATCCTCATCACGCGGATGAGCGAGGAGGCGGCCGCGATCGTCGGGAGCGAGGTCGAGCTCAATTACCGGAAGATGGCCCGCTGCGGGGTCGTCGGGCCGATCCCCGAGCCGGACGGCATTGGGCGGATCGTGATTGCGACCGGGGGCACGAGCGACATCCCGGTGGCGGAGGAGGCGGCCGTCACGGCAGAGGTCCTCGGAAATGAAGTGCTCCGCCTCTACGATGTCGGCGTCGCGGGGCTTCACAGGACGCTGGCCCACCTCGACGATATCATGAGCGCGAGTGTGCTGATTGCGATCGCGGGCATGGAGGGGGCGCTGGCGAGTGTGCTCGGGGGCCTTGCGGACTGCCCGGTCATCGCGGTGCCGACGAGCGTCGGCTACGGGGCGTCCTTCGGGGGGATATCCGCGCTTCTTTCGATGCTGAATTCCTGTGCGAGCGGGGTTTCGGTGGTGAATATTGATAATGGATTTGGGGCGGGGTATCTGGCGAGCCGGATTAACCACCCGAAAAAGTAACAGCGCCCCGAGACGGTTCTTACGGCTTTCCGGGGACGTCAACAATTAGAAATAAGAGGAAATACCATGGGAAAGATCTTATACCTTGAGTGCAAAATGGGAGCAGCCGGCGACATGCTGACGGCCGCGCTCCTCGAGTTGATCCCGGATCCGGACGGCTTTATCCGGAAAATGAACACCCTGGGCCTCCCCGGCGTGACCGTGAAGAGAGAGAAGGCGGTCAGCTGCGGGATCACCGGGACGCATGTGTCGGTCACGGTGAACGGGGAGGAAGAGGAGAGCCTGGATGTCGACATGCGCGGGCATGAGCACGGGCATGAGCATGATCACGAGCATGAACATGAACATGAACATGATCATGAACACGATCACGATCATGAACACGAACACGGGCATGATCATGAGCACGGGCATGAACATGAGCATGATCACGGCCACGGCCACCACCACTCCCACAACAGCATGGCGGGGATCGCCCACATCGTGAGGGACCACATGGATATCCCGGAGAAGGTCCGGGAGGATGTGCTCGCGGTCTACGGGCGGATCGCGGAGGCGGAGGCTCATGTGCACGGCGTGCCGGTGAGCGATATTCATTTTCATGAAGTCGGGACCATGGACGCGGTCGCGGACGTGACGGCGGTGTGCCTGCTCATGAATGAGATCAACCCGGACGAGGTCGTGGTCTCGCCGGTCCATGTCGGGAGCGGCATGGTCAGATGCGCCCACGGGATCCTGCCGGTGCCGGCGCCGGCGACCGCTTACATCCTCCGGGATGTGCCGGTCTACGGCGGAGAGATCCGGGGAGAGCTGTGCACGCCGACGGGGGCGGCGCTTCTTACGCATTTTGCGGACCGGTTCGGTCCGATGCCGCTCATGTCTGTCAGGGCGATCGGGTGCGGCATGGGCAAGAAGGAATTCCCGGCGGCCAACTGCGTACGCGCGATGCTCGGCGAGACGAAGGACGGGAGCGACGAGATCGTGGAGCTCTCCTGCAATGTCGACGATATGACGGGCGAGGCGGTCGGATTTGCGATGGAGCGGCTGTTTGAGGCCGGTGCGCTCGACGTCTACACGGTGCCGATCGGGATGAAGAAATCCCGCCCGGGCCTCCTCATCCGGACACTCGCGAGGGTGAAGGATAAGGAGAGGATTGAGCAGTGCATTTTCAAATATACGACGACGATCGGGATCCGGGAGTGCCGGATGGAGCGGTGCGTCATGGAGCGGTCGATCCGGACGATCGAGACCTCCTGCGGGCCGGTGCGCGTGAAGAGATCGGCCGCGGCCGGGGTCGTGCGGGAGAAGTACGAGTTTGAGGACCTTTCGCGGATTGCGCGGGAGAAGGGCGTGAGCCTTTCGGAGGCGGAGAGAATTGTGAAGGGAGAATGAGGGAGGATTCCCGGGGCTGCGGCAGTGATTTTTCGGTGCGGCAGCCTTTTTTTGCGCCTTTTCTTGAGGTCTTACGCTTCAATTCGAGGTTTATAAAGAGTGAAGCGTAAATTTTCTTCGCCGTTCAGGGCATTTACGCTTCGTAATCACTCATGAGCGGAAGCAGGCGTAAATTATCTCTCGTCTTTTCTTATATTTACGCTTTGTTCTCCCCTGTGAGCTAAATGAAGCGTAATACGGTGAAGTCTGCCGCGATGATTTACGCTTTGTTCTCCCCTGTGAGCTAAATGAAGCGTAATACGGTGAAGCCTGCCGCGATGATTTACGCTTTGTTCGTAAGCGTCAAATAGACGGTGTCTTCTAGACGAGCCCGCCAAATGATATCCTTGTATGGATAATCATTCAAGGAGGATGTCTTATGGA
>OCTX012271996.1_pt1 | contig 17434 bp, 18 predicted proteins | sample 1539691 | NCBI WGS metagenome assembly OCTX01 (sample SAMN02144231, study PRJEB22623) | gut metagenome | biome: sheep rumen | host: Ovis aries | place: New Zealand | reverse complement strand
ATCTACAAATTCCGGTCCATGTACAACGGCGCGGAGAAACAGAAAAAGGAGCTCATGGACAAAAATGAAATGCAGGGGCTCATGTTCAAGATGGATGCGGATCCCCGCGTGATCGGGAGCGGCCCGGACGGGACCCGGCACGGGATCGGCTGGTTCATCCGCAAGACGTCGATCGACGAGTTCCCGCAGTTCTGGAACGTCCTGAAGGGCGACATGAGCCTGGTCGGGACCAGGCCGCCGACGCTGGACGAGTGGAGGGAATATGACCCGCATCACCGTGCCCGCATGGCGATCAAACCCGGACTGACAGGCCTCTGGCAGGTGAGCGGCAGAAGCGATATCACTGATTTTGAGGAAGTGATCAGGCTGGATCTTAAATATATCAACACGTGGAGCGTTGCGGGGGATATCGGAATTATCCTGAAGACCGTCAAGCTCCTGTTCACCGGTGACGGTGCGAAATAAAAACAGCAGATACGGCTTTCTGAATCGGATGGAGACGATATGGTTTTTAAGGGAAAAGACATCATTTTGCTTGAAGGCGAAGCTCTTCGGGCTTACCAGACGGAAGTCCTGAAGGTTGCCGAGGATGTCATCAAATTCTTTGATGATAATAGAATACGGTATTCGCTGAGCGGCGGAAGTATCCTTGGGGCGGTGCGCCATCGGGGTTTCATTCCCTGGGACGATGATATTGACATCAATATGCCCCGCAGGGACTACAACCGGATGTGTGCGCTCTTCGAGGAGGCGCTCGGAGACCGGTATTTCCTGCAGACTCCGGGGAAACGTCCGGAGCTTGGCCTCATGGTCACGCAGATCCGGAAAAAGGGAACCGTGGCGAGGCGCAAGTATGACTGGGAATCGCCGGCGGAAGAGTGCGGCATTTCCATTGACATCTATGTTATGGAAAATGTCTTTGACGATCCCGTGCGCAGATTCATCCAGAAAAATATGAGCATGTTCTGCATGTTCGCGGTCTCGGCGATCCGTTTCCGCAAGAACAGCGAGCTTCCCGCGGAGATCGAGGCGGCGGAGGGGAGAACTTACAATTTTCCGAAGCTCAAGAAACTGACGGGGGTTTGCTTCGGCATTATTCCGGTTGAGAGATGGATCCGCTGGAGCATTTTCTGGAACCGGGCATGCCGTGATTCGCGTTCCGAATATGTGGCGATCCCGACGGGACGGAAGCATTTTGCCGGAGAGATCTATCTGCGAAGGGATATGTGCCGTTTCCGGAAAGCCGCATTTGAAGGCGATCGGTTCAACATTCCCGTAAAATCAAGAAAGTATCTTCGGAGATTTTACGGAGACTATATGCAGATTCCGCCGGTTGAGAAGAGGGAGAAGCATATTTTCCTCGAACTCTCCTACGGCGGTCAGGGGAGGTAAGGCATGGTAGCAGCGCTTCTTACAGCGGCCGGAACCGGCACGCGGATGGGGCAGGACATCCCGAAACAGTTTATACATGTGGACAACAAGCCGCTGATCATCCATACGATGGAGGCTTTTCAGAGACATCCGGGCATCGACGCGATCATGGTGGTGACCCTTCCTTCGTGGATGTCCGTCCTGAAAGCCTACGCAAGCCAGTTCAATATCACGAAACTCCGCTGGGTCGTCCCGGGCGGGGAGACCGGTCAGGAATCGATTCACAACGGGCTTGTGGCGCTCGCGGAGGAGCTTTCCCCGGACGACGTCGTGATGATCCATGACGGGAACCGCTGCCTGGTATCCAGCGAGATCATCTCGAACAGCCTCGCGGTTTTCGAGCAGAGAGGCTCCGCCGTGGCGGCGATTCCCTGTGTGGAGGCGGTCTTCCGCTCGGACAATGAGGGAATCTCCTCGACGGTCTCCATTCCGCGCGAGCAGCTGGTTCGGACCCAGACACCGCATACCTACACGCTCGGAAAGCTTCTGTGGGCGCACGGCGAGGCGGAGAAGCGCGGGATCAGGTCCACGGCCGCTTCCTGCACGCTGATGCAGGCGCTGGGGGAGACGGTTTATTTTTCGAAAGGTTCGGAGGAAAATCTCAAGATCACGACTGTTGACGATATGATGATATTTGAAGCACTGCTTCACACCAAGAAAGACAGCTGGCTGAAATGAGATACAGCGAACATTACCGGGAGGAAGTCAGAAAAGCCCTCGGATCGGTTCCGGAGGCGGAAAGACTGTATCATAAGACGATTCTGGTGACCGGCGGCACAGGTATGCTGTGTTCGGCGGTCATTGACATGCTTCACGGCCTGAATACTTTAAAAAATGCAGATATCCGCATCCTCGCGGCAGGGCGGAATGAGCGAAGCCTCAGGGAGCGCTTTCCGGAGTTTGCGGAGATTGAATATGTTCCCTTTGACGCGATGAAGGGCGGGGAGATCCGTGTCGACGGGCCGGTCGATTATGTGATCCACGGCGCGTCGATCGCCAATCCGGCTCTCTATGCCGGGAATCCTGCGGAGACGCTCCTCACCAGCATCACGGGGACCGGGGCGGCACTTGAGCTGGCGCGCGAGAAGCAGGCGAGAATGCTCTACGTCTCCTCGAGCGAAGTCTACGGCCGGCGGGAAGGCAGCGGCCTCTACCGTGAAAATGACTACGGATATGTGGATATCCTGAACCCGCGGGCGGCTTATCCGAGCGGAAAGAGGGCCGCGGAGACCCTGTGCGCCGCGTATGCGGACCAGTATGGCCTCGATGTGGTGATCGTGCGACCCGGCCATATCTACGGTCCGGGCGTCAGGGAGAACGATGCGCGCGCGTCGGCTGATTTTTCACGCAGGGCAGCCGCGGGAGAGGCGATCATCATGAAGAGCGCAGGAGCGCAGCTCCGCTCCTACTGCTATTCGCTCGACTGCGCCTCAGCCCTTCTGACCGTCCTTCTTCTGGGCGAGTCCGGCACCGCCTACAATATTTCCAACCGGGATTCGGTCGTCTCGATCCGGGATATGGCGGAGGCCCTGGCCGAGGCAGGCGGCGTGGAAGTGCATTTTGAGAATCCCTCTGACTTCGAGAAAAAGGGCTACAACCTGATGGACAACTCGGGGCTGGACGCTTCGCGGCTGGAAAGTCTCGGCTGGAGAGCCTGCTTCAGCCTCAGAGAGGGTGCGAGGAGCACGGTGGAGGGCCTTAAACATGAAGAATGATACGCCTTCCGTCCTCATCATGATGGCGGCTTACAACAGCGAACGCTTTTTAAGAGAACAGCTGGACAGCATCCTTGTCCAGACATACGGAAACTGGACGCTCCTCGTTCAGGATGACGGATCCACGGACGGAACGGAGGCGATCCTTGCGGAGTACGCAGCGGCGGACGGGCGCATACGGGTCCTTAAAAATGAAGGCCCCCACGGCGCCTACCCGAATTTCCACAGCCTGATCGCGAAAGCGCGGGAGGCGGAAGCGTACGACTGCTACATGTTCGCGGACCACGACGACGTCTGGCTGCCCCATAAGATCGCTTTTTTCGTCGGGCGGATGAAGCGCTACCGGAGGGAAGTTCCGGTCATGCTCTACGCCGACATGAGCGTGATCGACGAGAACGGGCACGTGACGGCGGAGAGCCTCAACGCGCAGTTCGGCCTTGAGCTTTCGGGGACCTGGAGCCGGTTTTACCAGCACAGCGTGTTCGGCTGCAACACAATTATGAACCGGGCGCTTTTTGCCGCGGTTCCGCCGGTTGATCCTAAGGACCGGACGGTCCGGATCCTGTCGCACGACAACTATTTTGCGAAATATGCCGCGCTTTTCGGTGTCGTCTTTTATTTTCCGGAGATCACCATGCAGTACCGCCGCTACGGGACGAACGTGACGTCGTCCAACTCGATGACGATCACGAAAAAGCGGGTGCTTTCGAGGCTCCTTCAGTTTGACGGCCTCGCGCGGGACCACGCGAGAACCTATATCCAGAGCCTCTATGCGCTGGATGCGTTTCTGCCTTATCTCCCGGATAATGAAAAAAAGACCGCCTGGGAAGTCAAAAACTCGCTGAACCGCGGCGGCCCTGCGGCTCTTGCGGTCTTCTTAAGGCTCGGCGTCCGCTGCGGAAAGAAGACGCGGACGGTCAGCCGGGCGCTTGTGCTCCTTTCGGGGCGGTACAGGAAATACATGGACGCGGAGGAATTCATATGAACAGATCTTGCGGGGGCGTTAAAACGCTTGCGTTTTACCTGCCCCAGTATCATACATTTCCCGAGAACGACGAATGGTGGGGCAAAGGCTTTACCGAGTGGACCAACGTCAGGAAGGCGAAGCCGCTCTACAGAGGCCACTATCAGCCTGAGGTCCCGCTTGACGGCAATTACTACGATCTTGCGGATTTTTCCAATATGAAGGCGCAGATGGAGGCGGCAGAAAAGCACGGGCTGGACGGGTTCTGCTATTATCACTACTGGTTCGGCGGCAAGCTTCTCATGGAAAAGCCGCTGGAGGCCATGCGCGATTATGAGGGCAGAAAGCTGCCCTACTGCCTCTGCTGGGCCAACGAGCCGTGGACACGCGCCTGGGACGGAAAGACCAGCACGGTGCTCATGCCCCAGAATTACGGGAATGAGGAGGAGTGGGAGAGGCATTTTCAGTATTTTCTCACCTTCTTCAGGGACCGATATTATCTGAAGGAAGACAATGCGCCGGTCCTCGTCATCTACCGATGCAACAATATCCCGCGCTGCGGCGAGATGGCAGCCTACTGGGACCGCCGCGCGAAGGAAGAAGGGTTCTCCGGCATCTATCTCATCGAGGAGGTCAACACCTTCCAGAAGGAGCCGGTCCTTGCCGAATCGCGGGCGTATCTTGAGTTCGAGCCGGTTTTCACGACCAACCACCGGAGGAGCTTTGCGGAGAAAGCCGTCGACAAGACGAGGACGACGGTCTTCAACCTGCTGACCGGCAGTCACTGCGCGCATGTCTATGACTACCGGACGGTCTGGAAAAATATCCTGCGCCGCAGGGAGACGCCGATGGGCGGCAAGGAGCGCTGCCCGGGAGCGTTTGTCCGCTGGGACAACACACCCCGCAGAGGCAAAAATGCGATCTTTTACGCCGGCGCTTCGCCGAAACTGTTTGAAGAGTACATGCAGCGGCAGCTGGAGCAGTCCGAGGAGGCCGGGTGCCGGTACCTCTTCATCAATGCCTGGAACGAATGGGGCGAAGGCGCTTACATGGAGCCTGATTCCCGTTACGGGTGGGCGTTCTTAAATGCGCTGAAGAGAGCAAGAAGGAACAGTTGAGCCTATGGATGCTTTAAAGCTGAAAAACGCCGTAAAGATCATACCGCGGGCGTTCTGCCGGGTCCGGTTTTCATTTTCAAAACCCGGAGGGGAACAATACTTCCTGACGGTTACGGTGATCGTGAAAAATGAAGAGCTCTACATCCGCGAGTGGCTCGAGTATCACCGCCTCGCGGGGATCAGCCACGTCTTCCTGTACGACAACGGGAGCACCGACCGGACGATGGAGTATGTGCGGCCGTTTGAGGCGGACGGGTTTGTGACGGCGACGCATTTTCCGGGCAGGGGCATGCAGGCGGCCGCCTACAATGACGCCCTTAAGAGGTTCGGGAAGGACTGCCGGTATATGGCCTTCATCGACACGGATGAATTCCTGTTCGCGGTCGAGCCGGGGAAGAAGGTCCCGGAGGTCGTCGGCGGGCTCATGGAGGCGTACCCGAAGGCTTCGGGGCTGGCGGTGAACTGGGCAATGTTCGGTTCATCAGGGCTCGAGAAGAGGCCGGAGAGCGGGGGCGTGCTCGGGAATTTCATTTACCGGGCAAAGGCCGGGCGGCCCGGCACCGACTGCATAAAGACGATCGTAAAGCCCGGGGCAGTCTGGCGTTACAATCATCCGCATTACCCGGAATACATGCTGGGCGGATATTCGGTCGACGAGCGCGGACAGAGGGTGAACGGCTGGAAGAATCCCGCGCCGGACCCGGAAAAGCTGCGGGTGAACCATTATTTTACGAAGTCACGGGAAGAGTGGATCATGCGGAGAAAACTCGGGAAGGCCGACCAGAAGGACGAAAACAACGTCCGCACGATGGAAGAGTTTGTCCGCCACGACAACAACGATCTTCTGGATGAGTCGATGAGACCCTGGGCGGCGCTCATCGAAAAAGCTTCGGCCGGCGTCTTCCGGGACGCGGGAGCAGATCCGCACATGGAGGATAATCTTGAACATACTGCTGATCGGACATGAGGGCGGCCTCAACGGGGCCAGCATGTCCCTCCTTAACATAACAGGCGAACTTGAGAAAGATCCTGACAACCGGATATTTGTCCTGACCGGTTTTGCGGACGGGCCTTTTCGGGAAGCGCTGAAAGCGCACCGGGTGACGGTGCTGACGGCCCCGATGAGGAGTCTCTATGAGCAGAAGCGGTCATGGCTCTACCAGGCGAGGAAGCTTTCAGGCTATATCCTTCTCGGAATGCCGAAGAATTACCGCGCCGCACGCGCCGCCGCCGCTCTTGTGAGAGAGCATAAGATCGACGTGATCCACTCCAACTCGAGCGTGCTTGCGGTCGGGGTGCTTGCTGCCAAAATGACCGGCGTCCCTCACGTGATGCACATCCGCGAGTTCCGGGATCTTGATTTCAATCTCGCCCCGGTCTTTCCCGAAAAATGGCTCGCCGGCTGGAGAAACCGCCATACGAAAGCCTATCTGTGCGTCTCGAAGGCGGTCGCGGACCACAATGGGTATCTCTCCCCGGAGAAAAAGCGGGTCGTTTACAACGGGATCGGCCTTGAGAACTATTTCACGAGAGAGGAGAGGCCCGGCGGAGAGCCTGTGCGCTTCCTCATCGCCGGCCGGGTCAGCCCTGCGAAGGGCCAGGACGAGGCGGTGCGCGCTGCTTCTTTGCTGATTGAACGCGGGATCGAAGGGTTTCATCTCTCGATCGCCGGGAGCGGGGAACTGTCCGCTCCGGTTCCGGAGCGCGCGAAGGAACATGTGTCGCTTCTCGGGTTCATCAGGGACATGCCTGCGGTCCGCCGGACGATGGACGTCGAGCTTGTCTGCTCGCGGGCGGAAGCCTTCGGGCGCATCACGGCGGAGGCGATGATGGGCGGCATGCCGGTCATCGGGTCCGATACGGGCGGCACGCCGGAGCTGATCCGCGAGGGGGAGACCGGATTTCTCTATTCTTACGGGGACGCGGAGGCGCTGGCGGATAAGATGGCGTACTTTATCGCGCACCCGGAAGAGATCCGCGCGATGGGGCGGAAGGCGCAGGCGTACGCGCTTTCGCATTTTACGATCGAGCGCTGTGCGGGGGAAATCATGGACATTTACCGGGAGGTGGCAGCGGATGAATGAACTGGTTCAGAAACTTGCGCGCAAGGCGCGCTATCATTCCTACCGCAGGAACAATAAAAACCGGGACTTCACCCTGATCTGCCAGAACTGCCTCGGCGGGGTGATCTACTCGATGCTTGGCCTGCCGTTCATATCCCCGACTATCAACATGTTTATCGAGGACGAACATTTCGTGAAGCTGGCGGAGGATCCGGTGCATTACCTGAGCCTTCCTGCGGAGCCTTATATAGAAGCGTATCGGGATCCGGCGGCGCCGTCCGTCGTCTATCCGAAGATCCGGGTGGGCGATATCGAACTCTGCTGCCTGCACTATAAGAGCTGCGCGGAGGCCGTCGACGCCTGGGAGAGACGCCGGAAGAGGGCAAATCTTAACAACATCTATGTGATCGGCAACTCCTGGAACCTCCACGAGCGGGAAGATCTCATCCGCCGGGTCGTCTCCTGCGGGTATCCATCGCTGGTCTTCACTTTCCGGGAGATGAACATCCCCGGATGCATGGCGCTCCCGGGCGGATTCTGGCAGTGCGACGAGCGCGGGATCGTCCGGCCCAACATCACGGATGATAAGCCGGGGAGCCTGAAAAAATACTTTGAGGACTTTTTTGATTTTGTGTCCTGGCTGAACGGAGGAAAACCGGAAAAATGACAGACGGAAAAAAACACATCTTCATCGTCGGCAGCAAGGGAATACCGGCCGCTTACGGCGGCTTCGAGACCTTCGTCGACCGCCTTACCGCTTTTAAGAAGAGCGAAGAGATCGTCTATCATGTCGCCTGCATGGGAGATAAGGAGGAACGGTTCACCTGCAACGGAGCCGACTGCTTTAAGGTGAAGGTCCCGAATATCGGGCCGGCGAAGGCGGTTTACTATGATCTCGCGGCGCTCAGAGCGGCGATCGGTTACGTCCGGGAGCACCCGGAGATCAGCCGCCCGATCTTCTACGTCCTTGCCTGCCGCATCGGGCCGTTCATCGCGGGGCTGAAGAAGGAGATCCGCTCGGTCGGCGGCCTTCTTTTCATCAACCCGGACGGCAACGAGTGGAAGCGCTCCAAATGGTCGTATCCGGTCCGGAAATACTGGAAGCTGTCGGAGAAGCTGATGGTGAAACACGCGGATCTTCTCATCTGCGACAGCGTCTCGATCCGGCATTACATCAAAAAGGAGTACAGGAGATACAGGCCGAAGACGGTTTTCATTTCCTACGGGGCTGAGACGAGACGGTCGAAGCTTTCCGATGATGATCCGGCCTTCACAGGCTGGTTATCCGAGAGGGGGCTCACGAAGGGCGAGTATTATCTCATCGTCGGCAGGTTCGTTCCGGAGAACAATTTCGAGACCATGCTCCGCGAGTTCATGGCGTCCGGGACGTCGAGAAAGCTGGCGGTCGTCACGACGGAAAATAAAAAGCTCATGAGAGCGCTCGATGAGAAGCTGCATTTCGGGACGGATCCGAGGATCGTGTTTGCGGGGACCGTCTACGACGCGGAGCTGCTCATGAAGATCCGGGAGTCGGCAGCCGCCTACATCCACGGTCACGAGGTCGGGGGCACGAACCCGAGCCTCCTCGAAGCGCTCGGCTGCACGTCCGTGAACCTGCTCTACGATGTGGGCTTCAACCGCGAGGTAGGGGAGGAGGCTGCCCTCTACTGGACAAAGACGCCGGGGTCTCTCGCGGCACTCATCGAGTATGTCGATAAGCTTGCCGACGAGGAGATCGCGCAGTACGGGAAGGCGGCCAGGGAGAGGATCGGCAGCGCTTACAGCTGGGATTTCATCGTCGGCCGCTACGAGGACCTGTTCCTGGACCGCAGAAGAAAGGAATCGTAAAATGAAAGGATCGCGCAGAGCACTCCCGTTCATTCTCGCCGCGGCTCTTATGACAGGGTGCGGCGTCACGGACGCGGCGCGGGAGAGGATCGGCAGTCTTGTGCTGCTGGAGGGCAGAAATCCGGCTTACTATGAGCAGCTTTCGCCTCAGACGGGGCTCTCCTTTCCGGTTCCGGAGCATCTCTCCGTGAACGGGCGGACAAAGAATCTCATCCTGTCAGGCGAGCATTATGTGAATCATGACGGGTTTTCCGCAGAGTTTCACGAAGACGGGTCCGTCACGGTATCCGGCGTGAACGAGGAGAACAAAATCTATCTCATGATTTACGGGCATGTGCCGCTTCCGGCGGGGAGCTACACGCTCTCTGACGGAGGGGTTTCCGCGGAAGACGGCAGCTATTATCTGCAGGCGGTCGCCCCGGAGGGCCCTGTGGCCACTCTCCCGGGAGCGAATCATTTTTTCCTCAGCGAGGATCAGACGGTCGGCGTCTATATCGCTGTCGAAGCGGGCGTCCGCCTTGACGGCGTCACTTTCTATCCGGAGATCTGCTTTAGAGGAGAGGAGAACGACGTGTACGATCCGTGTCCCGGTGCGGTGATCGGGGCGTCCGGGACCGGCAGGAGAGCCCTGCTCTTTCAGGCGGACCGCGAGGCCTTGAAGAACCTCTCGGAAGACGACCGGATCCTTTTTGACAACAACCTGTCCCATATGTACAAAGGCCGTTTTGACTGGGTATCCCTGCTTTTTGAGGACGGGACCGGCGTCCAGATCATCGACTGCGATCCGGATCAGGCCGTGTACGGAAAAATGGACATTTTCGGAAGGGTCTACAGGACTTCCGGGACTTGAAAAATAAGAACATGAATGCTATTCTCTAAACAGTGACATAAGGAGGAAATGATCAATGAAGGGAATTATTCTCGCCGGAGGTTCCGGTACAAGGCTTTATCCGCTGACCATGGTGACGTCCAAGCAGCTGCTGCCGATCTATGACAAACCGATGATCTACTATCCGCTCTCCGTGCTCATGAACGCGGGGATCCGCGATATCCTCATCATTTCGACGCCGCAGGATACGCCGCGTTTCGAGGAGCTCTTAAAGGACGGCTCCCAGTTCGGCGTCAACCTTTCCTACGCGGTGCAGCCGTCCCCGGACGGACTTGCGCAGGCATTTATCATCGGCGCGGATTTTGTCGGAGACGACTGCGTCGCGATGATCCTGGGCGACAACATTTTCTCGGGGCACGGGCTCAGGAAGCGCCTTGCAGCCGCCGTGGAAAATGCAGAGAACGGCAAGGGCGCCACAGTCTTCGGCTACTATGTCGACGATCCGGAGCGCTTCGGCATCGTTGAGTTCGACAAGGACGGCCATGCGATCTCCATCGAGGAGAAACCGGCGAAGCCGAAGAGCAACTACTGCGTGACAGGGCTTTATTTCTACGACAACGACGTCATCGAGTACGCGAAGAACCTCAAGCCGTCGGCGAGAGGCGAGCTCGAGATCACCGACTTAAACCGCATCTATCTGGAGGCCGGAAGGCTGAACGTCGAGCTTCTGGGCCAGGGCTTCACCTGGCTTGATACAGGGACGCACGAGAGCCTGGTCGACGCGACCAACTTCGTGAAGACCGTGGAGCAGCATCAGCACCGCAAGATCGCCTGCCTCGAGGAGATTGCCTACCTGCACGGCTGGATCAGCCGCGAGGACGTGATGAAAGTCTACGAGGTGATGAAGAAGAACCAGTACGGGCAGTACCTGAAGGACGTCCTCGACGGCAAGTACATGGAAGGCCTGCGCTGAAGAGTTTTCTAAAATGCAGGTAAAAATTTAAATTTTGGATTGAAATTAAAAAACTTCGTGCTATAATTGTAGATTGACGAAGCACATTCTAGCGTTGTAAACCATATCTTGTGTCCGGCGAAAGGAGTTGTCACTAATTGAAGGCTGGAAGAACACCGGACAGAAACAGGACAGGATTTTACAAGGCCGGTATTGTCGTACTCGGGCTGGCGATCATCGCGATGCTGGCGATGCTCCTCTGGCCGGAGGACGGCGGGACGGAACCGGTCCTGCCGCAGGGTACGGAGAGTACGGCGGCATCCTCCCCGGAGGAGACCGGAGGGAACACCGACAAGTGGGCGGAAGGCGTCGTCGAGTACAACGGCAAGCGCTACCGCTACAATACGTCGATCAAGTCCTACCTCTTTATGGGGGTTGACCGGGAGGGCCCGGTCGTGAAGGTGGCGCCGAATGAAAACGGCGGGCAGTCGGATGTGCTCTTCGTGCTGGTCGTGGACAGCCGGACGGAATCGATGAAGGTCATCTCCGTCAACCGCAACACGATGGCGCAGCTGGACCTCTACGATGATGAAGGCAATTATCTCGGGACCGGCATGGGCCAGATATGCCTCCAGCACGCTTACGGGGACGGCATGGGCCAGAGCTGCCGGAGAACGGTGACGACGGTGAGCCGGCTTCTCACGGGTATTCCGATCAGCGGTTACATTGCAATGAACCTTGACGGCATACGCCCGATGAATCATAGTCTCGGCGGCGTTACGGTCACCGTGGAGGAGGACTTCAGCTCGAAGGACGGGAAGTATGTCTTCACGGCCGGCGAGACGAGGAAGCTCACGGATGATGAGGCCTACGTGTTCATCAGATCCCGCGATGTGGATGAATTTGCCAGCGCGAACAGGCGCCTTGACAGGCAGACGATTTACCTGAACGCATTTTTTGAACAGTTCAGGGAGGCGATGGCGCAGAACCCCGGAAAGGCAGCGTCCCTCTACCGGGCGGTCGAGCCCTACACGGTCGCAAGCATCGACGCGGTGTCGCTCGCCGAGAAGATCTACGATTACAGCTTCGGCGATGAGGATATGCTCACGCTCGAAGGAGAGACGGTCGTGGATGCGGAGGGAGAGTTTGAGGAGTTCCATCCGGACGAAAAGGCGCTGAAGGACCTTGTCTTCGATGTCTTCTACATTGAGGAAGAGGAGTCATAACGGTATTAATGCCGAGGGAAACCGAGGCGTTGATATAACCACATGAATACTTCGGGAAAGGAGGTAAAACGCACATGAAACTGAGAAAATTTATCACAGGGGCGGCTGTCCTGGCTCTCATGATCGTGATGATGGCAACGAGCGTTTTCGCTGCAGGAAGTCCGAGCAAGGAGAGTACCTCGACAGTCCCGGGTGTGAGCGGTCTTAATATTAAGAACGACGGAGTGGACTGCAGCCTTCCGACAATCATCACACCGGTTACTGTGGCAACCCAGGCTCAGGCTGAGGCGGCAGCCAACAAGATTGGCTACACTGTCTTCAAGTTCTTCGATCTTGAGGAAACCGAACTCTCTGTTTTCAAGGAGAACACGACCGTCAAGATGATGGTTGAGGGAATCCTTGCAGGCATGAAGGTTAAGGTTCTTCATCTTCCGGACGGCAAGGACGGCGCTGTTATCGCAAACTGGGAAGTCATTGATCCGGACGAAGTTGGTGCTGGTTATGTCACTGCTACCTTCACAAATCTTTCTCCGGTTGCGATCGTTGTTCCGACCAGCAGCAAAACCGGCGAAACTCTTCCGCTTCTCACAATCGCTGGCATTATCTGCCTTGCGGGCGTCGTGATCTGCGGAGCCAAAATGAAATTTGCCAAATAATTTATAAACATGTGGTTGAGCTGACAGCCGGACCTTGCGTCCGGCTGTCGGTTGTTGAAGGAGTCTTGTAAGAAAAAGGTGCAGGAGTACAGGATGGACAGAAATAGTGAGAAGAGAACTGAGGGAAACAGAAAAAAGCCGGTCGCGCTGAAGATTGCCTTTTTTGTGTTTCTCATCGCATTTTTAGGCATCGGTGCGGTGACGCTAAAGCGTTATGCGGACAAGAGGGCGGCCGAGGAGAAGCTTCGGGAGCTTGCCGCCGCGACAAGCGCTGCGGAGACGCCGGCTCCGACCGAAACCCCGGAACCGACAGCGACGCCGGAGCCGGTCCCGGAGGAGAGCAGCACGGCTGAATCCGTTGAACCGGAGGAGCCCGATCCGGAGAAAGAGGGACTTTCGCTCTCTGAACTGGGTATAGAGGTTCCGGCAAAGAACATCGACTGGGACGCTCTCCATGCCGAGAACCAGGATATCTATGCGTGGATCTGCCTTCCGCCGACGCCGATCGATTACCCTGTCCTGCAGCACCCGGAGGATCCGGACTTCTACCTTGACAGAAATATCGACCTCTCGGAAGGCTTCCCGGGCTGCATTTACTCGCAGGTTCCCAACAGCAAGGACTTCACGGATCCGAACACGGTGCTTTACGGGCACAACATGTACGACAACATGATGTTCACAACGCTTCACTGGTTTGAGGGGAAGGAATTCTTCGACGAGACGCCTTACGTCTATATCTATACGCCGGAGACCACGCTGGTGTATGAGATCTACGCCGCCTACACGACCAACAATATGAACCAGCTGACGACCTATGATTATTCGAACCCGGTGAACTTCCAGGCATACCTTGATTATACGCGGTCCGGATCCCGCGAGACGGATCATTTCCGCTACGACATTGAGCTGACCTACGACAACCATATCCTGACGCTGTCCACCTGCGTCGATCAGCATCACGAGCTGAGATACCTGGTGCAGGCGGTGCTCCTGAACGAGGCGGACCTGCCCTGAGGCGGATGGCAGGAAAACGGACCGTTTACAACAGATGCAAAGATTTGTGAATTTCCGGCTTGTGTGAAAGAACTTTCTATAGTATAATCCATTCGAATATCGGTCAAAATCTGCCTGCTGGGGAAATCAATGGACAAAATGTTTGATATGCACTGCCACATTATCTATGATGTGGACGACGGGGCCAGGTCGCTCGAAGAGTCGCTCGCGATCCTCAGGGAGGAGCGGCGGCAGGGCGTCACCGATATCATTCTCACACCGCACCTGCGGCTCGGGATGTTCGAGGCCTCGCGGGACCGTGTGGAGCGGCATTTTAAGGTGCTGCGGCATGAGGCGCGGGAGCATTTTCCCGAAATGAACCTCTATCTGGGCTGTGAATTCCACTCCAATATGGATATGACGGATATGCTGGCGGAAGACGCCCGCTACCGCATGGCCGGGACCGATTATGTGCTCCTCGAGTTTTCCGGGGCACATCCGGCCGATTATATCCGGGAGCGCACGTATTCGCTCATCTCGCACGGCTACCGTCCGATTATCGCCCACTGCGAGCGCTGCCATCCGATCTATTCGAGCCTGCGGTTTGCCGGAGAGCTCTTCGACATGGGAGCCGAGCTTCAGGTAAACGCGGACACCGTTTGCGGCCGCGAAGGCTGGAGCATGAAGCGCTTTGCGGTGAAACTTATGAAGGAAGGGCTGCTTTCCTACGTGGGAAGCGACGCCCACAACCTGAGAGACCGGGCTGTCCACATCGGGGAGGCCAGGACTTACATCGAAAAAAAGGCCGGCGGGTCCTATGCGCGCCGGCTGTTTGAAATCAATCCGCAGAGGATCGTGGATGCTTCATGCGGGACCAAGGAGGATTATTAATGGGTCAGCAGAATAATGATGAGATTGAAATAGACCTGCAGGAGCTTTTCTCGGTCATCTTAGCCCACTGGCTTCCGATACTGGCTGCGATCATCGTGGCGGCGGGAATCGGCTTCTCATACGGGCATTTCCTGGTGACGCCGCAGTATTCGTCTACTGCGACGCTTTTCGTGCTCTCCAAGAGTACGTCGATCACGTCCATGGCGGATATTCAGGTCGGCACCAACCTCACCTCCGACTACATGGAGGTCGTCAAGGCCCGTCCGGTCGTTGAAAATGTCATGGAATCTCTGGGCGTCGCCCAGTCCTACAGCTCGTTTGTCAGCAAGATCAGCGTCTCCAATCCGTCCAACACCCGCTTCCTCAGGATCACGGTGCGGGACGCGGACGCCGAATTTGCCAAGAAGGTGGCCGATAAGCTGGCGGACGTCTCGGCGGCTTTCATTTCCGAGAAGATGGACCAGGAGCCACCGACGATCATCCAGTACGGCTACAGCGACGGCAGGCCCGTCACCCACAGCTCCCGCTACTATGCGGCGCTCGGCGCGCTTGCCGGGGCAGTTGCGATGACCGCGATCGTCGTTCTGATGTATCTCCTCAATGACAAGATCATGACGCCGGAAGACCTGGAGAAGAGGACCGGCATGAATGTTCTCGCTTCGCTGCCGCTTGATGAGTGATCTTATAAGGAAGGGATGGACCTTACATGGAAAAGGTTTTTATCAGTTTTGAAAAAGAGCCGGGCTACGCTATGAAAGAATCGCTGCGTTCTCTCCGCACGAACATCCAGTTCTGCGGCGACGACGTGCGCACCATCATGTTCACGAGCTGCGTCCCGGATGAAGGCAAGAGCACGGTTGTTCTGGACCTTGCAAGATCGATCAGCGAGTCCGGCAAGAACGTGCTTCTGATCGACACCGACATGCGCAAATCCGTCATGCTTCGCCGCCTTCACGCGAAGGGGGAGAACAATAAGGAAATTTACGGACTCTCGCATTTTCTGTCCGGCCAGAAGACGATCGAGGAGGTTTTCTACTCGACGAACGTTCCGGGGCTGTTCCTTGTATTTTCCGGTCCTTCGGTACCGAACCCGACGGAAATTCTTGAGAAGAGCTACATGAAGGACCTGATCGACCTCGGCCGCAGCTATTTCGACTATGTGCTGATCGACTGCGCTCCGCTCGGCGCCGCCATCGATGCGGCGGTCGTAGCGAAGAACTGCGACGGCGCGGTCATGGTCGTCGAGCAGGCCGGCGTCGGCAGCCGCATGGTTGTTGAGTGCAAGAAGCAGCTGGAAGCGTCCGGCGTCAGGATCCTCGGAGCTGTCATCAACAAAGTGAAGATGAAGCAGGGCAGCTACTATAACTATTACTATAAGAAATATTACGGAAAATATTATGGCAAATACTACGGCGACGAGAAGTCAGAAAAACATGGCAGAAAAAAATGACCGTCCCGGCGCGGAGGTGCGGTAAATGTCAGAATACGAAAGGCAGGTAGAGGAAGCTCTCGCGAAAAAATCGAGGGAATTCGATTCTGTGAGGAAGACTGTTCAGTCGGAGCAGCAGCTGATTAGTTCCCTGAACCAGGTCTTCAACGAAAACAGCCGGGAAGTCTATCATGCTGACGACAGTTTTCCGGACGGAGTTCCGAAGAAGACCCTGGAGGAGAAGCTCGCTGAAAGCTCCCTGAAGAAGGAAGCGGCGGCACCGAAGAGGATGGACCTGGAGCGGGAGCTCGCGGACACCTCAAAACCTAAGCCTGCGATCCGGCAGCCGGAAGATACGCTTGCCCGGGAACTCAGCAGAGTGCGGGAAAGGCAGCAGGACGAGGCGCAGCATCCTCAGGAATCCCCTCTGGAGGCTTTTCAGCCGGAGACGGAGAGGCGGGAAACCGGGGAGGCAGCCCCTGTTTCAGCTCCTGAACCTGTCCGGGAGGAAGCATTTCGCTATCGCGGAGAGCCGGATGATCGGGAAAGGACGCCCCGGAAAGGAGCCTCGGCCGTTCTTGCCGCTCTTCTGGCGGTCCTGCTCACGGCGGCTGCGATCAGCGGGGGACTGTTTTATTCGCTGTTCACGTACCAGCCGATGGCGGACGCCGTTAACCGGTCCTCCTGCGCGGTTGTGTTCGAGAATGATTTTCTCACAGGATTGAATGCCCTGGCTGCGGAAGAAGGCAGCGGTGTCATCTTCACGAAGGATGTGCTTGTCGGAGGCCAGGTGATCCTGGATATCAAGGATTCTCTGAGGGCTGCATACAATGAGGGTTCGTTTGAACCGGACTGCGGAACACTGATCGGGCAGATCGAGGCGGCCGCAGCGGGAAGCCCTGATGCGGCGGCTCTGGCGGCAAAAGGCGGCGAATACTACGCCGGTATGGTCGCGGCGGCTCCGGACGCTTCCCTGTTCGGACAGACCGGCTCCTTAAGGCTCATCCTGCTGGTGATCCTGACGGCAAGTGTGCTGGGTTCAATCATTCTGCTGCTGATCATCTCGAGACGGAAAGGCAGCGGCGGGTTTGTAAAGTTTTCATTTGCAGGATCGGCGCTTCTTCTTGAGGTGTTCGCCGTGCTTGTGATGGCGACCGGGATCTTCAGGCGCTACAGTGCCGCTTATACCTATATCGCGGTGCTTTCCACCAGATACATGCTGGGCGGGATCGTCGCGTGCGCTGCGATCGGCGTCTTTTACATGGTGATGGCTGTGGAAGCCGCCCTGTATTCCGCAAAGTGAATAAGATATTTGAACG
>OCTX012279373.1_pt1 | contig 17440 bp, 12 predicted proteins | sample 1539691 | NCBI WGS metagenome assembly OCTX01 (sample SAMN02144231, study PRJEB22623) | gut metagenome | biome: sheep rumen | host: Ovis aries | place: New Zealand | reverse complement strand
AGCAGCCGCTTGGAGATGAGGAAGCGCCCGTTGCCGTCCAGCGTCAGGGCTTCGGCTTCCGAGACGAACTGGCGGAACATCTGCTGATGCTGCTGCTTCCAGGGGCGGAGTTGAGCCTTCAGCATGTCAAGCCGGGCGTTCCATACGCTTTCCGGGTAGAGCACCAGGCATTTCTGGAAGACATCCTTCCGCAGCACGAGTGTCTCCTCGCCAGATGCCTGTAGCACCTTGCGGAAAACGGCGGGCAGGAAAGCCCTTCCCTTGGCGTCTGTCTTTGCTTCTATATTACCTAAAAAACGCATACGTTCATCTTACTATGAAAGTTCTGGTGCAAAGTTACATATTTCTCCCCACTTTCCGCCACATTTCCCCACTTTTTTTGAAATTTAACGTTCTTTAATTGATTTCGCCGTCTCCAAGATGGCAAATAACAAAAATATAGAATTAAAAACAAAGTTTTTTCTCTTTTTGTGCTCATTTTTAAAAGAATTGTGCTATTTTTGCACCTTGTTACGAAAATTGAGAGAAGATGACAACTGTTACAGAGAAGACGATCGACATAGACAAGATTCTGAAAAGCAAGATGGGCGCAAAGGCTAAGTTTGTGCCAAAGTTTCTTATCAATTGGCTCAAGCGGATTGCCCATGAGGATCAGGTGAACGCCTTCCTTTGGGATAGCCGCGACAAGAGTGGTGTCGACTGGCTGGAGGCGTGTGTCCGCTATCTCGACATGACGCTCCAGATTGAGGGTCAGGAGAATCTGCCAGACCCTGCCGACGGGCGCCTTTACACGTTCGTCAGCAATCATCCGCTGGGCGGCGAGGACGGCGTGGCGCTGGGCGCCATCATCGGGCGTCATTACGACGGGCGTTTCCGTTATCTTGTCAATGACCTGCTCATGAACCTGCCCGGGCTGGCGCCTGTCTGTATACCCATCAACAAGACGGGCCATCAGAGCCGTAACTTCCCGGCAATGGTGGAGGCCGGCTTCCAGAGCGACAATCACATGCTGATGTTTCCCGCAGGTCTCTGCTCGCGCCGGAAAGATGGCGTCATCAGGGATATCCCCTGGTCGAAGACGTTCGTCTCGAAGAGTGTGCAGTATCACCGCGATATCGTGCCCATCCATTTCGGCGGGCGCAATTCTGATTTCTTCTACCGCCTGGCCAACTTCTCCGACCGTTTCCTGCCTTTCAATCTGGCGATGATGTTCTTGGTCGACGAGATGTACAAGAATGTGCACAAGACGTTCCGGGTGGCTATCGGCAAGCCGATTCCCTGGCAGACGTTCGACAAGAGCCGTAAGCCCGCCGAATGGGCGCAGTATGTCAGAGAGCAGGTCTATACACTGTAAATTATAACCAACCAATAACAAAAAAGATGGAACAAGAGATTATCCAACCCATTGCGAAAGAGGTCCTGAAGAGCGAACTGACGCCAGAGCACCAACTCCGTATGACCAACAAGAGCAACAATGAGATTTACGTCATCACCGCTCATAACGCGCCTAACGTGATGAAGGAGATCGGCCGCCTGCGTGAGATCGCTTTCCGCGAGGCGGGAGGCGGCACAGGTAAGTCGATGGATATTGATGAGTTCGATACCTGCGAGAATTGCTATAAGCAACTCATCGTCTGGAATCCGGAGCAGGAGGAGATAATCGGCGGATACCGCTATCTTGAGGGCACTGACTGGGAGATCGACGCGCAGGGGCAGCCGGAGTTGGCCACCAGCCACATGTTCCATTTTTCAGAGAGATTCCTCAAGGAGTACGCGCCTTATACCATCGAGTTGGGACGCTCGTTCGTCTCACTGCCTTACCAGAGTTCCAGAATGGGGGCCAAGAGCCTCTTCGCGCTCGACAACCTGTGGGACGGACTGGGTGCGCTCATCGTCATCAAGCCCAATGTGCGCTATTTCTTCGGCAAGTTCACGATGTACCCTTCCTATATCCGGCGCGGACGCGACATGATCCTCTATTTCCTGCATAAGTATTTTGCCGACAAGGACAAACTGATCATCCCGATGAAACCGCTGGAAATCGAGGCCGACCCTCAGGAACTGGAGGCACTCTTCTGCAAGGATAATTTCAAGGATGACTATCGGATCCTGAATACGGAGATACGCAAGTTGGGCTACAATATCCCGCCGCTGGTGAATGCCTATATGAACCTCTCGCCGACGATGAAACTCTTCGGCACCGCCATCAACTACGGCTTCGGCGATGTGGAGGAGACGGGTATCCTCATCGCCATTGAGGAGATCTTTGAGCAGAAGAGGATACGCCATATCGACTCTTATATCAAAGAGCATCCTGAGGCACTGAAGATTACGAGTGGCGCCAACAAAGTGATTTACAGGGAGAAGATGTAATAATCCTTCTCTATGAGATTGCTAAGTTGTCTCTTTCTGGCATTCTTCTGTGTCGGTGTCTATTGCCAGCACTCTTTATCTCTCGACCGTCATCACCTGCTGCTCGACGCCTCACTTCAGAAGCCTCGTCCCTATGCTTATAGCGACTTCAAGGAGGCGGCTGCGCATTTCAGCGATACCACTACACTTTACATAGCACCTGGCGTCTATTGGGTTGATGACCCTGATGAGCCGGCAGTGGTCAGCGGCAAGGACGGGCGCGAGCCTTTCGGTATCGTCATCCGGGCAAAAATACTCCGTTTCATTGGTCTTGACCGTGATGCCCGTCATGTCGTTCTCGCCTCTCAGCGCGGACAGACGCAGGGGGCTGTCGGCAACTTCACGATGTTTGATTTCTGGTGTGATTCCCTGACCGTTGAGAACCTGACGATGGGGAATTACTGCAATGTCGATCTTGACTATCCCCTGAATCCGGCTCTTTCGCGTAGGAAACGGAGCGATGTCATCACCCAGGCTCATATCGGCTATGTCCACGGGCATAGCCTTACGGCCAGAAATGTGCGGTTCGTCAGCCGCCTCAATCTCAATCCGCTTAATGGTGCCCGGCAGTCCTATTATGAAGACTGCCATTTCGAGTGTACTGACGATGCGCTCAACGGCTCTGCCGTCTATCGGCATTGCGAGGTTGATCTCTACGGGCAGAAACCCTTCTGGAGCACCTTCGGGCGGGGGGCGATGTTCATCGACTGCGATTTCTATGTCAAGGGCAGTAATCGTGAGATGTTCTTCTGCAAGCAGGGCGGGCCTGTTACACTGATAGACTGCCGCTATCATGCCCCGTCAGACAGCATCTATGTAGGTTGGACGGCCTATCCGCAGCCGTGGCTCCGTTGTTATCAGCAGAACTTCACGCTCAATGGCCGCCCCTATCAGATAGGCATCCGGCGGCCCCAGAACACCGTCGTGCTTCACCAGTGCGCCGACAGTCTCATCGCGCGTGGCATCCCCTATCTGGACATCAACCGTCATGAGGCAGAATTGTGCACTGGCGAAGACTCCCTGATACTTGTTTGCAGGGATGCTGACCCTGTGAGATGGCGCACAACGGAGTATCGTGAGCACTTCCTGACGCTGACCCCTCTGGGGCCGGACTCCCTGCTCGTCGTTCCGTCGAATCTTAGCGGTGAGACTGTCGATTTTTGTGTCATCGCTTCTACTCCCGACGGTCGTGAGGCGGCTTGTCATCTGACGGTTCACCCCCGGCTGCTACCAGCACCCTCCTTCCTGCGTAAGCCTGTGCTTCAACTGAAGAAAGACGTCGCTGTGCTTAGTTACGATCTAGATCTGCAAGACCGTCGTGATGCGTCAGTAGTCACCTGGCTGCGCGATGGTATACCCGTCAGTATCGTCAAGGCTGATCCGCAAGGTTTGGCTTATCCGGCATATCACCTGTCTGATGCTGATAATGGTCATCTGATAAGTGCCGTGATTTCTCCCCAGTTGCATGGCAGTCTGGCGGGAGATGTTGTCCGTGTGGATGCACCGAAGATCATCAGGCGGCAGAAGCATACGAAGCGCCTGGAAACGGATTTTCGCGGTTTCCCGTGTATGTGGCAGTCAAAGGTGCTTCCGGGGTATTGGACTGTTGATGGCTATAAGCCCGCTGACACCGCTCAATATCCTTGGTCGTTCGACCGTAGCAAGCCCATGTGGGAATATGGTGAGGGCTTCAATGGTGCTGTCGGAGAGGGCCTTTTGCAGGCTCAGCGGGGTGCGAGATTGATGTATACGCCCACGGGAAGGCAATATGGTGATATGTCGCTGACGCTGGAGGTTGATCCTACGAAGACCGCAGGGCAGGGCTTCGGCTCTGCAACAGGCCAGTATATGGATGTCTGCCTGAAGTTTGATACGTCGACGCTCACGGGCTATGGCCTACGCATCATCCGCACCACCAAGCACGCGAAGGCTGTCGATTTCTATCTTGTTGAATACGATCACGGCCAGACAAAAGCCATCACAGAGCCGGTCTCCTCAACCTGCTACCGCACGGGCTGCACTATATCCCTGAAGGCGGCTGACGGTCTTCTCACGGCGCATGTCGAGACCCGTACGCCCCGGCCTGAGCAGAGCACATTGCCCCATGTCGTCGACCTCTCTGCTCCGATGAAATCGACGTTTTTTGGTGGAATCGCCGTCCAGCACACGGGTTCCTGTGGCGAGAGCACCACGATGCTCCATCGCCTGTCGGTCGTCTGGGAATAGCCTTCTCCCTACAGCCTATTTGCTCAGTCGATGCACGTATTTCACGGGCTCTCCGTCGCCTTTGAGCACGTCGGCAAAGGTCTGCGGCTTGATGCTGACGGGGCCTCTCATAAACTCCGGTATGTTATAGCATTTGCCGAACAGGCGGTGGAAGTCAGGGTCGGCACTGGGCAGTTCGAACGGTTTGGCGAAGCGGCCTTCTTTGTCGATGTGTGCGAAGAAGGGGCGGGTATGGGTGCCGTCGTCGCGGCGGCTGCTGAATACCACCCATCTGCCGCTGCTCGACCAACTGTGGTAACTCTCCGTGTCCGCGGAGTTGATCTCCTTCAGACATCTGGTCTCGTTGGTCTGCAGGTCGGTCATCCAGAGGTCGGCGTCGTGGTGCCAGATGTGGAACACGCCGAATTCGGCCATTGCGAACATCAGATAGCGGCCGTCGGGCGAGATGCGTGGCAGCGTCGCGCTCTTGTTGAGGCTGTCAGCCGCGAAGACGAGTTCGCGGGGGCCGAAGGTCATCGTCTCCGGGTCGAAGCGCTTCTTGTAGATGTTGTATTTCAGTTCCTGCGCCCGGTTGATGATTTCTGTGACTCTCGCCTTGCCCGGGTCTTTCTGCTCGAAGTGGGCACTGCAGTAGTAGAGCGTCTTGCCGTCGGGTGCCCAGGCGGGGAACACGTCCAGTTCGGTGCTGTCGTTTTCCAGATTGGTCACTTCGCCCTTGTCGATGTCGTAGGCGATGAGGTCGCTCTTCGTGTCATACACCTCGATCTTGTTGTGGTGTACGGTATGGAAACTCTGGGCGGTCTTGTTCGTGGAGTAGACGATCAGTTTCAGCCAGGGATGCCAGGCTGGGTAGACGCCGGCGGCGAGCAGCGAGTCGTGGCGCATGTCCACCTTCTTGATCTTGCCGTCGTAGGCGATGACGGTGCCCCCGTGGTTCTGGCGGGCGTGGAACTGCATGCGCTCGGGGTTGTACTGCTGGTAGTGGTGGCAGTTGATGCACTGTCCGTCCTTCTCGAAACTGCAGAGTATGTTGTCGTAGATGACGCTCTCGTCGTAGTTCTCCAGACAGCGCTGGTTGATGGTCAGTTCCTCGTAACTGACGAAGGAGGGATAGATCAGGCGGTAACTCAGGTGACTGTCGATGCTGTCTGCCGATACGTATATCTTGAAGGGCTTGTAGTGCGTCCACTGTCCGGCCTTGCGTGCATAGACGTCCACGCTGATGGCGCCTCCCCTGGCGTTCTCCGTCAGCGTGCGCCAGTCGTCTGGGTCCGGCTGTGCTTTGTCTTCCATCACGATTTCCTCTTTGCCTGCGGCGAGGCGGGCTATCATCCCGTCGGCCTCCTCGTCGAGTTCGAAGGTGAGCGGAGCGATGTTGACGGGGATGGTCACGTCGGTATAGTCGGGATATATCTTGGGCAGTTCTTTCGAGTCGGTGAACACGTCGGGCACTGCTGGTCCCGTGCAGCCCATCATGGCCAGGGCGATGGCGGTGTATGTCAGTCTTTTCATCATAGGTTTAGTATTCTGGGAGTTTGCTCATCGTATAGTAATCGTAATAGTAGGTCTCTCCGAAGAAGGGGTACAGGCCCTGCCTGACCACCTCCACCTCCTGGTTGTTGTAGTGCAGGGCGGCGGTCATGAAGCGCTCATAGGTGTCCTTGATGCCGGCGTCGAAGGGCATCTGCTCCACTTCCGGTCTCTCCTCCAGCCTGCCGTAGAGGTAGGCCGCCTCCTGGTAGTAGCGCGGTATCGGCCCCCGTGGGTGCAGGGTGATGTATTTCTTGAAGTGATACCAGAACTGGCTGATGTTCCTCGTCCAGAGAGTGGCCAGCAGGGCCTGCTCCATGAATATGGGGTCTTCGCTGTTGGTGCTTCTGGCCAGTTGTGTCATGATCATGCGCTCGGTGTAGCCCTTGTCGCCTCCGAGCGAGTTGTCGTAGTGCAGCATGTGGGTGATGGGCTCGCGCTCCCGGTCTTTGGCGATCTGTTCCGGGTGGTCCAGCAGGGTCTCTGTCTGCCTGGCCCAGTCGCTGTAGAACCATGTCTTTTTCAGCGTGTGCAGATACTTGCGTGCCAGCGGCTTGTCGCCGTCGAGCAGGGCGCAGTTGGCCAGCAGTTGGTAGTCGCCCGTTCGGAAGCCGAACTCCACGCCCATCTCCGTACACAGGCGGTGGCAGTAGTTGAGCATGCCGTACTGGTAGTATAGCATCGGCCCTGCCACGATCATCAGGCTCATGCCCGTTGGGCCTGCGTAGGCCTTCGAGCCGTTTTTGTAGAGGCACATCGCGTCGCCCTGTCGGCCGATGCGCGAGAGTGCCAGGTTGCGCATCATGACGATGGCGCGTGTCGGCTCGTCCTGCTGCTTGGCGGCCTCCTCCAGCACGCCGTCCCAGTCCTGCCGGGCGATGCGGTGCTGCATCGCCAGTTCGCGGTGGAAGTTCTCGTCCTTCATCCAGCCAGTGTAGGCGCCGCCCGCCAGCAGAATGGCTGTCAGGGCCTGGCAGGCCAGATACAGGGGCTTCTTCATCGGCCTGTACTGCCGCTCCTTGCGGTAGGTGACGGCCAGGATGACGAAGCAGAGGGCCAGCAGATAGTAGGGGATGTAGTAGGCATGATACTCCTCCTTCGTGTAGAAGAGCGGCAGTTCTGCCCATAGCACGTTGGCCAGGTTCGTTTGGTAGTAGATGAGGCGATAGCAGATCAGGGGTACTGCCGCCACGCTCACGATGGCGGTGGCGCTTGCGATGAGGGCCCCGGTGCGGCTTGACAGTCGCCACGACCAGATGCCCATCAGCAGGGCTGCGGCCAGTCCGTAGATGCCCATGAGGGGGTAGCCCAGCGCGCAGGTGATGCAGATGTAGGCAGCCCGCAGCGCGTCGTTGGCGGGCAGCCGTCTGTAGCCCCACAGCAGGGCTGCCACGATGGTCGTGCCGATGGTGGTCACGAAGAAGTGTCCCCTCAGTTTCAGGATGTATATCCAGTAGCCCATGTCCATGTTCGTCACCAGCAGGATGACGACGGGCACGAGCGTCAGGATGGCCCAGCGGTCGGGTATGTTGAACGCCCGTTTCGTGATGCTCATCAGCAGCAGCCACCAGGCGCAGAGCAGCGTCACGCCTAGCAGGGGATAGTAGAGCAGTTGGGTGAACCACGTGCCGGCCCACGTGAGCAGCCCGCCGGGCACCACCAGTTGTTCCTTCAGGTAGAGGGGCGTGTTGAGGAACAGGTTCCTCTCCTGCACTTTCCACAGTTGGTCGCTCTCGAAGAGGAGCATCGCGCCGCCCGTCAGGGCGAGTGCTGTCAGCCAGATGATGATTGTCAGATGCTTTTGTTTCATGATGTTCTGCATAAGTCGCTGCAAAGGTAGGAAAAAAGTGGGAAAGTCCGTTGACCTTTTCGGGAAATTTCTTTCCTTGGGTAGTAAAATAAAGAAAATGATAAGCACCATAAAGATTTGTCGGCCCAGTAGTCGGAGTGGCAGTGACGGCACACGACATCCGGTAAAGCCAAAAAAGCAGGAAAAGATTTGGCAGTCTCAAAATAAGTTCGTATATTTGCACAGTGTTGCTAAATAATTAACAAACCGACTGATTATGGAAAGACCTAAAACACCCACGCCCCACATCGGGGCACAGCAAGGCGAGATCGCCAAGACCGTCATCATGGCCGGCGACCCCCTGCGCGCCAAGTTTATGGCAGAGAAGTTCCTCGACAATCCCGTGCAGTTTAATAATGTGCGGGGCATGCTGGGCTTCACGGGTACTCATCAGGGCCGCCCCGTCAGCGTGATGGGCCACGGCATGGGCATCCCCTCCATCGGCATCTATACCTACGAGTTGTTCAACTTCTACGACGTGGATACCATCATCCGCGTCGGCTCGGCCGGAGCCATCCAGGAAGATCTCCGCATCGGTGACCTCGTGATAGCGATGGGGGCCTGCACCAACTCCAACTACGGTGCCCAGTACGAACTGCCCGGCACGTTTGCGCCCATCGCCGACTTCTCGCTGGTGCGCCAGGCTGCTGAGACCTGTGAGCGCCTGGGCTACCGCTACCGGGTGGGCAATGTGTTCTCGTCGGATACATTCTATACGGAGAATGCCCACAACGACAAGTGGATCTCCATGGGCGTGCTGGCTGTCGAGATGGAAGCCTCGGCTCTCTACATGAATGCCGCCCGTGCCGGCAAGCGGGCTCTGACCATCTGCACCGTATCCGACCACATCATCACTGGGGAGGCGACTACTGCCGAAGAGCGGCAGACCACGTTTACCCGCATGATGGACGTCGCCTTCTCGCTGCTCTGAGGGGGCTCTGTGTTTACTTGACAATCACCTTGCGCCCATTGTGGATGTAGACACCACGCCCGCTGGGCTGATGCTCTGAGCGTCGGCCCAGCAGGTCGTTCCATGAACCGTCGGTCTTCGTATCGACGGCTCTGCCGCTGATGCCTGTGCCGCCGCTGAGGAAATTCTTCAGCACGTAGAGGCCGGGGAGGGCTCTGTGCGTGTTGTCGTCCCAGAGGCCACGGTTCACCCAGTCCTTCAGCACCTTGCTGTTGGGGCCGTTGCCGTTCTCCTCAGGGAACCACCAGTAGAGGCCGTTCACGTTGGCGTGCTTCTTCAGTTCGTCGATGAGGGCCTGGGCGTAGGCAGCCTGTCCTGCCGGCGAGACGGGCCATACGGCGGAGAAGTCGTAGTCGATGCCCTTGCCCTTTGCCGGTTGCCACTGGTAGTAGTAGGCGGTCTCTACGATCTGCACCTTCTTCGAGGGGTAGAGCGAAGCCAGTTTGTTGAGAGACTCCGACAGTTTCGGTAGTCCCTGATGCCAGAAGGGGTAGTAGGAGAGGCCGATGACATCGAAGTTGATGTCTTTGAGTTTGTTGAAGTAGAACTCCAGTGCCGATGGGTCGCCGGAGCGTTCTGAGTGGATGATGATCTGCGCGTTCGGGCACACCTCGCGGCAGGCTTTCGTGGCCTGTTGCAGAAGGCCGGTGAACCGGCTCCAGTTGGCTGCGGGCGAGTTGCTGTAGCAGCGGTTGGCGGTGGTGCCTTGACTGCCCCAGAGCATGCCGTAGGAAATCTCGTTGCCCGTCTGGATGAAGTCGGGTGTGGCCCCGGCCTCCACGAGTCTCTGCAGGCTCTCCCTGGTGTAGTCGTAGATCTTTGCCTTGAGTTGTTCGTCGTTCAGCGAGAGCCATGACTTGGGCGTCCACTGTGCGGCGGGGTCAGCCCAGGTGTCGCTGTAGTGGAAGTCGAGCATGAAGGTGAACCCTTCGGCCTTGATGCGCTTGGCGAGACGAATGACATAGTCGATGTCCTGGCAGACCTGCGGGTCGCTGTCGCCGCTTGGGTCGACAAAGAGGCGCACGCGCTGGGCATTCCAGCCGACGGCCTCGCTCTTCATGTATTTGAGGACATTGTCAATCTTCTGTCCGTTAGCGTCGAGATAGTCCACTTTGTTGTCTTCGTAACTCTGCAGGACGGAGATGTCGCCGCCGACATACATCTGATTCTGTGCGTGTGTCAGGCCGGCAATGCTGAATAGTGTAGTGATCAAGAGTGTCTTTGCTTTCATAATCATATCTAATTATCAATTCTCAATTCACACGATGGGCAGTGAGATGCCACATATCTTCTGGTAGACATCGAGGGCGTAGACATCGGTCATGCCGCTGATGTAGTCGATGATGGCCATCAGGCGGGTCTCCAGGTTGTCGGAGTCGATGTCGTACTGGCTGCTGACGCGGCAGATGAGTTGCTTGGAGTAGAAACGGTCGGGGTAGTGGGCGGCCTCGATGAAATGCTGCATGAGCGTCTCCATGATCTTGTAGCCCGACAGTTCGACGTCGAGCACGGGCCGGCTGCGGTAGATGCGCGTGGCGGAGAGTGAGGCACAGGCCTTGTAGGCCTTGCAGGGCACTTCGGGGATGTGGTCGATGAGCGAGCCGCTGAAGGTGCCGCTGAGGATCTCGCCTTCATGGTCGCAGAACACTTGGGCGCACTCGTGCTCCAGCAGGCCGATGACGCAGGCACGCATGTAAACCACTTTCTCGTTGTCGTCAGTCAGGCCCTCGTCGATGATGCGCTGCAGGATGCTCTGCTGCCTGGGCTCATCGAAGAAACTGAGCAGCAGGCGGGCTGTCTCGTCGTATGAAATGATTTTAAGTTTATGGGCATCCTCGATGTCCATGATCTCATAGCAGATGTCATCTGCGGCCTCGACGAGATAGACCAGCGGATGGCGCACGTATTTCAGCGGCTCGCCCGGCTCTGAGATGCAGATAATGCCCAATTCATCGGCGATTCTCCGATAGATGTCGCGCTCGGTGTTGAAGAATCCGAACTTGCCTTTCCTGCTGGCAGCGGATGAGGAGTAGGGATATTTCACGATGCTGGAAAGCATGGAATAAGTCAGGACAAAACCGCCGGCTCTGCGCCCCTTGAACTGATGGGTGAGCAGGCGGAACGCATTGGCGTTGCCCTCGAAGTGGGTGATGTCGTCCCAGAAAGCGTGGCTGACCGAACGCTGCAGGTCGAGGCCCGGGCCTTCGGTGAAATAGGTCTGGATGGCTTTCTCGCCGCTGTGGCCGAAGGGGGGATTGCCCATGTCGTGAGCCAGGCAGGCGGCCGAGACGATCTGCCCGATTTCAGGGAAGAGCGTGTCGGCGAGTTCGGGGTGCTGCCTGGTCAACTGCCGGGCCACGTCGTTACCCAGCGACATGCCGACACAGGCCACCTCAAGCGAGTGGGTGAGGCGGTTGTGTACGAAGATGCTGCCTGGCAGGGGGAACACCTGCGTCTTGTTCTGCAGACGGCGGAACGGGGCCGAGAAGATCAGACGGTCGTAGTCGCGCTTGAACTCCGTGCGGTCGTCGTGACGCTCAGGATGTCTGTGCTCCTGTCCGAGCCTCTTATTGGATATCAGTTGTTGCCAGTTCATCATAATTTGGCCGCAAAGTTACGAATTATGCCAAAGAAATCGCCCTTTTTTATATTAATCTGTGTTAATCTGTGAAATCTGTGGCTTAAAATGATTACCTTTGCACCTTGAATTAATATGTTTTCGAAGATTATGCTGAAGATAAAAGTCGTCAATAAGGGGCACCAGCCGCTGCCGCAGTATGCCACGTCGCAGAGTGCCGGTATGGATCTGCGTGCCAATCTGGATGCGGCGGTGACGCTGAAGCCGCTGGAGCGCCGCCTGATACCCACGGGGCTGCACATCGCGCTGCCTGCCGGCTATGAGGCACAGGTGAGGCCCCGTAGCGGACTGGCCCTGAAGAAGGGCATCACCGTGCTGAACGCGCCGGGCACGATCGATGCGGATTATCGTGGAGAAATCGGAGTGGTGCTCATCAATCTGTCGCAGGATGATTTCATCGTGGAAGACGGTGAGCGGATAGCCCAGATGGTTATTGCCCGTCATGAGCAGGGCGCTTTCGAGCAGGTGGAAATGCTCGACGCGACAGAGCGTGGCGAGGGCGGCTATGGTCATACGGGCGTGAAGTGAGTTTGATGTTTGAAATTTGGATTTTGAAATGTATGAGTTTCTGATGAGACGGGTGGTATTGTTTGTACTGATGATGGCGGGCGTGTCCTGCATGGCGCAGAGCGGGCAGGCGGATTCGTCGTCTGCAGACAGCCGACTGTCGGCAAGCAGGAAGTATGACCAGTTCTTCCTGGAGGCGATGGTGCAGCGACAGAAAGGGCACAACGATGCGGCCTTCGACCTGTTGCGCCACTGCCTGGACATCAATCCTGATGCCCCGGAGGCCCATTATTATATAGCCCAGTACTATGCGGGGCTGAAGAACGACTCGCTGTCGGTGGTACACATCAAGCGTGCCGCCGAGTTGAGTCCTGACAACGAGACCTACCTGGAGACCCTCGCCCAACTCTATATCCGTCAGCAGAAATACGGTGACGCCATCACGGTGGTGGAGCACATCTACGACCGCGACAAGAGCCGCGAGGACCTGCTGGAGATGCTGTTCCAACTCTATCAGCAGGAGAATGACTACTCCCATGCCATCGGCGTGCTGGAGCGGATGGAGAATATCGACGGAAAGAGCGAGCGACTCTCTGTGGCCAAGAGTGAGATATACACGCGGATGGGCAACAAGAAGGCTGCCATCGGGGAGATGGAGGCACTGGCCCGCCAGTATCCCAACGACCTCAACTACCTGGCCATGTATGGCGACATGCTGATGATGAACGGGCAGGAGAAGAAAGCCCTGAAGACCTTTAACGGCATCCTGGAGGAGGAGCCCGACAACAGCCGCGTGCTGATGTCGCTGCGCAACTACTATCTGGGAAAGAGCAACCAGGTGATGGCCGACTCGATAGCCACCCGGATCCTCCTGAACCGCAACACGTCGCAGGAAGACAAGGTGTACCTCATCCGGCAGGAGATACAGGCCAGCGAGAATGCCGACGGCGACAGCACGCGGGTGCTCTCACTCTTCCGCCGGATGAACGAACTGCAGCCTAACGCGGACATGTATATCCTGCAGGCCACCTATATGAACCTGAAACAGATGCCGAAGGACAGCATCAACAGGGTGCTGGAGCAGGTGCTCGACATCGCGCCCGACAACGGAGCGGCCCGGCTGCAACTGGTGGCCAATGCCTGGAGTGCCGACGATATGGACCGCGTCGTGGCACTCTGTCAGGGCGGGCGGCAGTACAATCCCGATGAAATGGCCTTCTATTACTATCAGGGCGTGGCCTACTATAAGCAGGAAAAACTGGATGAGGCCTTCTCGGCCTTCCAGAACGGCATCGGCGTCATCAATGACAACAGCAATCCCGCCATCGTGTCGGACTTCTATGCCGTCATGGGCGACATCCTCCACCAGAAGGGAAAGGCACAGGAAGCCTATGCCGCCTACGACTCCTGCCTGGTATGGAAGGCTGACAATATCGGATGCCTGAACAATTATGCCTACTATCTCAGTGAGGAAGGCGAACAACTCGACAAGGCTGAGCAGATGAGTTACAAGACCATCAAGGCCGAGCCGAAGAACGCCACCTATCTCGACACCTACGCCTGGATACTCTTCATGCAGCAGCGCTACAGTGAGGCGAAAATCTATATCGACCAGGCCCTGCAGAACAAGGATGACTCGGTGGACAACTCGGTGATCCTGGAGCATGCGGGCGACATCTATGCCTGCTGTAATGACAGCGACAAGGCTCTCAATTACTGGCAGGACGCCCTGAAGGGACTGCCGGACAAGGAAGTGCTCATAAGGAAAATCAAACTAAAAAAATACATAAAGGAATGAAAACAACCAGTTTTTTGAAAGTGGCCGCCTTGGCATTGCCATTGCTTCTGAGTGCGTGCGGCTCCAAGAGAAAAGCAGTAGTAGAGGAAGTCAAACCGTTGACGCCAGAGCAAATCGAGAGTCGTGACTTCATCACGAAAGTGAAGGACAATGCCCTGTCGAAGCGCTTCATCACTTCGAAGGTGAAATTCTCAGTAGAGGTGGGGGCTCAGAAACTGACGCTGACAGGCAACCTGAAGATGAAGCGCGACGACTGCATCCGTCTGCAACTGATGGCCTTCGGCTTCGTGGAGGCCGGACGCATCGAACTGACTCCGGAGTACGTGCTCATCATGGACCGTATCAATAAGCAGTATCTGAAGGCCCCCTATGTGCAGGTGGACTTCCTGCGCAACAACGGCCTCGACTTCAATGTGATGCAGTCGCTCTTCTGGAATGAGTTGTCGAAACCCAAGCAGTATGCCGTGACGAAAGGTGCCGACACTACTATCGTCTACAACATGATCGAGAGCGGCGACGACATGGTCATCTCGCTGGAGGAAGGCAAGATGGAGTACAGTTGGCTCGCAGGCAGAAGCGACGGCCAGATCAAGATGGCCAATATGTCGTATAAGGACAAACTGACGGGCAGCGTGTCACAACTGAACTGGGACTATCAGGACTTCAAGGATGTTAGCGGCAAGGCATTCCCCTCAAGGTCGCTCATCACACTCACTACCCCGAAGAAAGAGGTGAAACTGGGTATGACGCTCAATTATATCGGCCATGACTCGGAGTGGGAGACACGCACGGAAGTGTCAAACAAGTATCGGGAGGTGACGGTCGACGAGATCCTCCGCCGTTTCATGTCGCTCTAACCCTGCCTGATGGACTGGATAAGAAGACTCTCTGTTTTCCTGTTGTCCCTGTGCCTGGTAACGGCCATTCCTGCACAGCAGAAGACTGCTGCAAAGAAGAAGACCGCTGCCACAAGGACTGTCGGCTCTAAAAAGAAGGCGACGACTACGAAGAAGACGACAAAACAGGTCACTTCAAAGCAGCAGAAGAAGAAGAAACAGACGAAACAGCCGGTAGTCACCGTGCAGAGCCTGAAAAACCAGCGCCAGCAACTGCAGAAGCAGATTCAGGAGCAACAGCGCAAGTTGCGCGATAACGAGCGCAATGTCAAGGCGCGCCTGCAGAACCTGATGGTGATCAACACGGAGATTGACGATAAGCGCAGGACGATAGACACTATCCGGCATGATATCGGAGTGCTCAGTGGTAATATCGTGGAACTGGACCGTCAACTGAAAGTGCTGGAACATGAACTTGACACCCGCAAGGACCGCTTCAAGAAGTCGATGCGCTATATGCATCGTAACCGTAATATCCAGAACCGTCTGCTGTTCATCTTCAGTGCCCATAACTTTACTCAGATGTACCGCCGGCTGCGCTTCGTGCGCGAGTATGCCGTCTATCAGCGGGCTCAGGGCGAGGCGGTGAAGGCGATGCAGGAGCAAGTGGCTGAGGCCGTTGACGAACTGACGAGTGCCAAGAAGAAGAAAGACGACCTGCTCTATCGCGGTGAGCAGGAGAAGAAGGCTCTGGAAGGCAAGCAGGTGGAACAGCAGAATGTGGTGACGACACTACAGAAGCAGCAGAAGACCATCCAGAACATTCTCAGTCAGCAGCAGAAGAAAGACGCTGAACTGAATGCCCAGATCGACAAGATGATTGCCGAGGAGATAGCCCGTGCGAAGGCTCGTGCTGAGGCTGAGCGGAAACGGAAGGAGGCAGAGGCTGCCGCCAAGAAGGCTGCCGAGGAACTGGCCCGCAAGAAGGCTGCTGAGGAGGCTGCCCGCAAGAAGGCTGCCGAGGAACTGGCCCGCAAGAAGGCCGCCGCAGAGGCTGCAGCCCGTGAGAATGCCCGCCGTATCGCTGAGGCGAAAGCCCGTGAGGAAAAGGCCAAGGCTGAGGCCCGGGCAGCAGCACGGAAGAGCGCTGAGGAGAAACGCAGGGCGGAACAGGCTGCAAGGGCTGCCGAGAAAGCCCGTAAGGAAGAAGAGCGTAAGGCCGTCGCCGCTGAGAAGGCCCGCAAGCGCGAACTGGCTGAGGCGAAAGCCCGTGAAGAGAAGGCTGCCAGAGCCCGGGAGCGCGATTTGGCTGATGCCCGCAGGAAGGCTAAGGAAGAGGAGGATTCCTATTCCTACTCGTCAGAGGACCGGCGGCTGAGTGGCAACTTTGAGAGCAATCGTGGTCGCCTGCCGATGCCGATTACCGGCGGCTATCAGATCGTCAACCGATTCGGCCAGTATGCTGTGGAGGGGCTGAAAGGCAATGTCACCCTTGATAATAAAGGTGTTAATATCAAAGGTCAGCCGGGGGCGCAGGCACGTAGCGTGTTTGACGGTAGTGTGAGTGCCGTATTCAACTATTCCGGCTCGTGGGTTGTCATAGTCAGTCATGGTACTTACCTGTCGGTCTATACTAACCTCGCCAATGTCAATGTGAGCAGGGGGCAGAAAGTGGCAGCCCGTCAGGCACTCGGACGTATCGGTGGCGACGGCGTCATGCAGTTCCAGTTGCGGAAGGGCAGTACACCGTTGAATCCCCTTTCTTGGCTGGGACGCTAAGAAGCAGTTCTTAATAGTCAGTCAGCAACTGGCAGTAAGTCTGGATGGCGTGCTCAATCTCGCTGATGCGGATGAACTCGTCGGCAGAATGACTGCGGGCAGAGTCGCCTGGGCCCAGTTTGAAGGAGAGGAAGGGCATCAGGGCCTGATCGCTCAGTGTGGGACTTCCAAAGGGCTGCATGCCCATCTGGAGACAGCGCTGGATGAGCGGGTGGCTCTCAGGGATGCTTGATGAGTGGAGGCGGAACGAGCGGGCCTTGAGTTCGCATTTCTTCATGTGCTTGCGCAGGAACTCAAATAGATATTCATTCTGATAGTACTCATTGGTTCGGACATCGATGACGAAGTGCAGTGAGTCGGGGATAACGTTGTGCTGTGTGCCGGCTTCTACGACCGTTACCGTCATCTTCGTGGGCCCCAGCAGCGGGCTTGTCTTGCGGAAGCGGTAGTCGCGCAGCCATACGAGGTCGTCGAGAGCCTCATAGATGGCATTCACCCCTTCATCGCGGGCCGCGTGACCGCTGACGCCGTGGGCATAGCCGTCGATGACCATCAGTCCCTTTTCCGCTATGGCGGGCTGCATGCCCGTAGGTTCTCCCACGATAGCCACGTCAACATGCGGTAGGCGGTGGAGAACGCGACTAAACCCGTTCTGCCCCGACACCTCTTCCTCGGCGGAAGCCACCCACAGAATGTTGTGACGGCGAGGTTGATGGAGCAGGATGCGATAGGCTTGCAACAGCGATACCAGTCCCCCTCCGCAGTCGTTAGAGCCAAGGCCATAAAGCGTGTCGCCCTCGATGGTGGGAGTGAAGGGGTCACGCGTCCATGAGGCCACGGGCCTGACGGTGTCGATGTGGGCGTTGAGCATGACGGTGGGCCGGTTGTCGTCCCA
>OCTX012132166.1_pt1 | contig 17442 bp, 19 predicted proteins | sample 1539691 | NCBI WGS metagenome assembly OCTX01 (sample SAMN02144231, study PRJEB22623) | gut metagenome | biome: sheep rumen | host: Ovis aries | place: New Zealand | reverse complement strand
CGCGGAGGGGGACGGTTCTCCGCGGAGGGGGACGGTTCTCCGCGGAGGGGGACGGTTCTTCGCGGAGGGGGACGGTTCTCCGCGGAGGAGAACCGTCCCCGAACGCGTTGAATCAGAGGCGGATGTCGGCGATAGAGGAGGCGGCGATCCCGAAATGGCGGTAGATCCCGGCGGTGTCGAGGGACTCGCCGATCACGATCACGATCTCCTGGCCCGCGGGGACGCGTTTCAATGTGATATCACGGCCGGTCGCATTGAGCTCCGCCCATGCGTCACCGTCGCGGACAAACCCCTTAACGCGGAAGACGCGGCCGAGGGTTTCATTTTTCATGAGGGAGGAAACCCGGCTGCGGAGCTCCTCCGGACTCAGATGAACGTTGAAGCAGTAGACCGAACTGAAGCTGCTACTGTCGGAGACCGGGAGCTTCACGTGGGCCTCAGGACGGCAGCCGGCAGCCCCGATGGCGGCGAAATCGTCGTCGGTGAGGTCCTTCCAGTCTTTCGCGAGGATGTCATTTCCGAAGCGGCGGGAGCAGAGAAAGCGCTCCATCGCCCGGTTCAGGTGGGAGACGGTCCGCTCAATCTCCTTAGGGGAGGCCTCCTGGGTGCGGCTCAGGATCACCTGCCCGGCCTCGGCGGTCTGGGAGACGAGCAGGTACTCAGACTCCTCGCTCAGATCCTCCTCAAGGCGGGCGTCCACGATGGCGATGACGCTTCCGATCTCGTACCAGCCGTCAATCGGCTCCTCGCGGAGGATGTCGAAGAACTCATCCACGTCAAAAATGCCGGAAGGCTCCACCAGCACGTGGTCCACCCCCATCATCGCAAAAGAAATGAGCTTTGTTCGGAACCGGCGGACATGGCAGTCGTAGTCGCACCCTCCGGCGATCATCTCAAGATCGCAGTTGTCGCCGAGAAGGTCTTCAAGGAGCATCATGTCGACGTTGACGGCGCCGAAATCATTTTCGAGGATGCCGATCTTAAAGCCCTGCCGGAGCCAGTAAGCGGCGTACTGTTTAAGAAAGTGGTTTTGCCCGAGCCTAGAAAGCCGGTGATAAGGTCGATTTTGATCATATTGATGTCTCCTTAATGCCGGGACCGTTGCCGGTGCCAGCCATACTTTGCGGAATCTGTTACATTAGTGTACTACAATCTCGCGAAATCTGCTATACTGTTAACAGCAGATTGCAGAAAGTGACGGAGGAAACAGTCATGAAAAAACTCGCCATTAAATTCAGGCTCGCAGCGCTTTTGCTTGCCGTCTTCATGTCGCTCACCGCTGTCGGATGCGCGCGGGGCGGGCAGAAGCCTGAGGAGACAGTATCCCTCGCGGTGATTACCGATACGCCGGCTCCCGAACCGGCTGAGAGTGCGGCGCCGACCGAAACAACGACACCGGAACCGACCGCTGCACCGACCGAAACGCCGACGCCGGAACCGACTGCTGAGCCCGCGCCCAATCCGGAAAATGAAGACCTGCTCGACCCCGACGGCACCTACACATCGAAGGAGGATGTCGCCCTCTATCTTCATCAGTACGGGGAGCTGCCGCAGAATTTCATGACCAAGAAGGATGCTAAGAAGCTCGGCTGGAGCGGAGGCGGGCTCGACGACTACGCCTACGGGTACTGCATCGGCGGCGACCGCTACGGCAACTATGAAGGACTGCTGCCCGACGGAAACTATCACGAGTGCGACATAGACACGCTCCATAAGAAGAAGAGAGGGGCGAAACGCATCGTCTACTCGGACGACGGCCGGATCTACTACACGGATGACCATTATGCGAGCTTCACGCTGCTTTACGGGGAGGAATAAAGGATGACTGAGAAAAAAGTTCAGGAATACACGGTCGATCTTGAAAATCTCATTGACAGGAACGACCTGCACAGACGGCTCCGGATGGAACTGCCGCTCCCGGTGTGGTACGGGAACAACCTCGACGCGCTCTACGATGTTTTGACGGAGCCGATGGAGCCGTGCAGGATATGGTTTCTGCATTTTCGGGATGCGGAGGAAGCGCTCGGGGCCTACGCGAGCGCGTTCCGGCATATGCTGGAGGACGTGATGGAAGAGAATGAGGATGTGGAGTGCCGGTTCTCGTAAGAAACACAATTATTTTGATTTAGCACTTGCACAATTCAGAAAACAGTGTTACTATAATAGGCGTGTGTTTTTGCAAAATCGATACTGAGGAGTGCCTTATGGAAATCTTAAAAATCGTACTTTCGATCATCTATGTGATTGACTGCATCGGCCTTACCGTTGTCGTTCTTATGCAGGAAGGAAAGAGTGCCGGCCTCGGCGCCATCGCCGGCGCGGCTGAGACCTACTGGGGTCAGAACAAGGGCCGCTCCATGGAAGGTGCGCTTGAGAAGGCGACCAGGATCATGGCGGTGCTGTTCTTCGTTCTCTCCGTCGTTCTGGTCATGAATTTCCTGAACTGAATCGGGATGCACAAAGAATTCGGTAAAATAGGCCTCTGCAGCTGCTGCAGGGGCTTTTCGTGTGAAAAGATATGAAAAAGATCTACGAAACGATAACAAAACCGGTCACGGACGTTCTGGAGCTCGCGGAGGAGATGGGCATTCCCTCGGCGTTCCCGAAGAATGTCCTTATGAAAGCCGACAGCATTCCGGAGGAGATTTCCGAGGCGGACCTTATCGGCCGGGAGGATTTTCGGAAGCATCTGACCGTCACGATCGACGGACCCGACGCGAAGGATCTCGACGACGCGGTGAGCCTTGAGCGGCTTTCGGACGGGTATCTTCTGGGAGTCCACATCGCGGACGTATCTCACTATGTCCCGGAGAGCTCGGCGATCGACCGCGAGGCGCTAAAGCGCGGCACCTCGGTTTATCTCGGCAATAAGGTGATTCCGATGCTGCCGAAACGGCTCTCAAACGGGATCTGTTCGCTCGCTGAACAGGAAGACCGGCTAACTCTGTCTGTCCTCATGGAGTTTGACCTTGCCGGCCGCATGCGCTATCACCGGATCGTAAAGAGCGTGATCCGCGTTGACCACCGCATGACCTACCCGGATGTGAAGGCACTTCTTGAAAATGAAGACCCCGACCTCGCCGGCCGATACGCCGACGTTCTTCCGATGCTCACCTCCATGAATGAACTCGCGGAGAAGCTCAGGACGCGGCGGAAGGCGAGAGGGGCGATCGATTTTGATTTTCCGGAACCGCACTTTCTCTTTGATGCGGACGATGAGCCGGTCGATGCGGTGCCCGAACACGCGGACTGCGCGACGAAGCTGATCGAGGATTTCATGCTGGCGGCCAATGAGACCGTGGCGGAGGAGTATTTCAGGAATAACGCCCCGTTCGTCTACCGGATCCACGAGGAACCGGACGAGGAGAAGACGGAAAGCATGATCGCCTTTGTGCGGCGCTGCGGCGGTACGATCGAGAAGAAGGGGCAGAAGCTGACGCCCCGGGATGTCCAGAAGGCGGTCGAATCGCTTTCCGGGCGGCCCGAGGAGGCGATGGCCTCGCAGATGATCCTGCGGTCGATGCAGCAGGCGAGGTATTCGACGAAGTGTGACGGCCATTTCGGGCTGGCGGCGCGGTATTACTGCCATTTTACGTCGCCGATCAGGCGGTATCCGGACCTGCAGATCCACCGGATCATCAGCGATTACCTGGAAGATCCGGAAAATGCAGACAAAAAGATGCGCCACTACCGCGAGATCCTGCCGGGAGTGGCGGAGCAGTCTTCCTTTGCGGAGAGAAGAGGCGTCGAGGCGGAGCGCGAGGCGAACAAGCTGCTGTTCTGCCGGATCCTCAAAAAGAAGGTCGGCGAACGGTTCTTCGGGATCGTGAGCTCGGTCGTCCGTTGGGGCGTCTACGTCGAGCTGCCGAACATGGCGGAGGGCCTGGTGCATGTCTCGAAGCTGAACGAGGACTATTTTCATTATGATGAGGAGCGCGGCGTGATGGTTGGCCGACTGAGCCACAGGGAGATCCGCGTCGGGGATTCGATGGAGGTCGTTGTGGCCGGCGTTGATCTGGAGCGGCGGCTCATCGATTTTACGCCTGCACCGTGAGGAGGAACCATGGGAGATAAGAAGGACAGCGTAAAGCTGATCGCGAATAACAAAAAGGCTTACCATGATTATTTCATTTTAGAAAAATACGAGGCCGGTATCGAACTCTTCGGGACGGAGGTGAAATCCATCCGCATGGGCAAGTGCTCAATCAAGGAAGCCTACGTGGAAATCAGGGACGGGGAGATGCTGATCGTCGGGATGCACGTCGCGCCTTACGAGAAGGGCAACATCTTCAACAAGGACCCGCTGCGCACGAGGAAGCTCCTGCTGCACAAATCCGAGATCCGCAAGCTTGGGCAGAGGATCCGCGAGAAGGGATTCACACTGATGCCGCTGCAGGTCTATTTCAAGGGCAGCCTCGTGAAGGTTGAGGTCGGTCTCGCGAAAGGCAAGAAGCTCTACGACAAGCGCGATGATATCGCGAAAAAGGATGCAAAGCGCGAGGCGGAGAGAGATTTCAAGAACAGCCAGCTCAAATTCTGAGCGAATGGCGGACACAATTTTTTCACTTGACTTTATTTCGGCCGGGTGATTAAATATAGATGACGGCAAAAGCCGCCCATAAACCAGGGCTTGTACTGGTTTCGACGGGGGTTTTGAAGTCAGGGAAGCCATCCGCGGGCCGGACCGCGTTAAAACCGGAACTTAAAATTAAACGCTAACGATAATACATTAGCAGTCGCGGCCTGAGTGCTGTGACCGTCGGCCCGGTTGTACCCGTACTCCCGGTCACCGACGTCAAAATTACGGGAAACGATCAGCGCAAAGCTTTGAGCGCTGAGGCGTAAAATGAAGCTACCGAACATGCGAGGAAGCCTCCTGCCGCACATGTGAGGGAATGCAAAAGGGGAGGCTGTGATGGGAGAAGCTCTGAGGGAGAGGCTTTCGGACGCGGGTTCGATTCCCGCCAGGTCCACGCAAAAGGGGTGCTGCGCAAGCAGCGCCCCTTTTGCGTGGGTGGCGGGAACCGAACCCATTATATTTTTCTTTGAAACAGCCCCTCCCTGTGTTATAATAACGTATTGACACTAAGCAGATACCGGAGGTTTAAACCTGTATGAAGAAATATGATTACCTGGTCGTCGGAAGCGGACTCTACGGAGCGGTCTTCGCGCATGAAGCCAAAAAGCACGGTAAGAGCGTGCTTGTCGTCGACAAGCGGCCCAACATCGCCGGAAACATTTACACCGAGAAGATTGAAAATATCCACGTGCACAAGTACGGGGCGCACATTTTCCACACGAATATGCCCTACGTCTGGGAGTACGTGCAGCAGTTCGCGGTCTTCAACCGCTTTACCAACTCGCCGGTCGCCAACTACAAGGGCGAGCTCTACTCCCTGCCGTTCAACATGTACACGTTTAACAAAATGTGGGGTGTTGTAACGCCGGAGGAGGCCGCTGCGAAGATCGAGGAGCAGCGTAGGGAGATCACCGGCGAGCCGAAGAACCTCGAGGAGCAGGCGATCTCGCTCGTCGGCCGCGACATCTACGAGAAGCTGATCAAAGGCTACACCGAGAAGCAGTGGGGCCGCGACTGCAGGGACCTGCCGGCCTTCATCATCAAGCGCCTGCCGGTGAGGCTTACATTTGACAACAACTATTTCAACGCGCTCTACCAGGGCATCCCGATGGGCGGCTACACCGAGATGGTCGCGAACATGCTCTCCGGGATCGAGGTGAGCCTGGGCGTTGACTACCTGAAGCACAAGCATGAACTTGATGCACTGTCGGACAAGGTCGTCTACACGGGCCCGATCGATGCCTACTTCGGCTACTCGCTCGGGAATCTCGAGTACCGGTCGGTCCGCTTTGAAAATGAAATTCTCGACATCCCGAACTTTCAGGGCAACGCCGCCGTGAACTACACGGACCGGGAGACACCTTTCACCCGCATCATCGAACATAAATGGTTCGAGTTCGGCAAGGATGACGAGGGCAGGGACATCCCGAAGACAGTCATTTCCCGCGAGTACAGCTCCGAGTGGAAGCCCGGTGACGAGCCCTACTACCCGGTCAATGACGAGAAGAACAGTGCCCTCTACAGGGAGTACCGGGCGCTGGCCGACATGGAGGGAAAAATCATCTTCGGCGGCCGCCTCGGGGAGTACAAGTATTACGATATGGATCAGGTCATCGCCGCATCGCTTGAGATGTGCCGGAAGGAGCTTCGTTAATGCACCGCATTTTTTATATCATGGGAAAGAGCGCGACCGGGAAGGACAAGCTTTACCGGAATCTGCTGGCACATTTTTCGGAAAATGAACCCCGCCTAATGCCCCTGGTTCTCCACACAACGAGGCCGATGCGGACCGGCGAGAGAGAAGGAGTCGACTATTATTTTTCGGACAGGGCTTCCTTCCTTAACATGAAGGAAAGCGGAAATGTGATCGAGGAGCGCACCTACGACACCGTGCACGGACCGTGGACCTACTATACCTCCGCGGAGAGCATCGATCTTGCGAAAGGCAGCTACCTGGGGATCGGAACGCTCGAATCCTTCACAAAACTCGCCGAGTATTTCGGGCGGGAGAGGGTCGTGGACATTTACGTCGCGGTCGAGGACGGACTCCGGCTCGAGCGCGCCGTCCGCCGCGAGCGGAAGGAGGCGGAGCCGCGCTACCTGGAGCTCTGCCGGCGCTTTATGTCGGATTCCGAGGACTTTTCGGAGGAAAATCTGAAAAAAGCGGGCGTAAAGCATGTATTTTACAACAACGAAGCCTTTGAGGACTGCCTGTCGGAAATAATATGTTTTATTGAATCTTATAAAGAACAATAATTACTGCATTTCCATCGTGACAAGAAAGAGCTTAAACGCTATAATGATAGCGATTTAACCGGCCCGTCCGGGCCCTTTGAATGGAGGAGATTATTATGATTGATGGAAGAATTTACAACTTTTCGGCAGGCCCGAGCATGCTTCCCGAGGAAGTGCTCCTGAAGGCCCAGAGCGAGCTCTTAAACTGCGGCGGTTCCGGCATGTCCGTGCTTGAAATGAGCCATCGCACAAAGGTGTTCGATGAGATCATCAACGGTGCGGAGGCAAATCTCCGCAAGGTCATGAACATCCCGGACAACTACAAAGTCCTGTTCCTGCAGGGCGGCGCGACGGGCGTTTTTGCCTCCCTTGCAATGAACCTCGGCAACAAAACCGGGGCTGCGGACTATATCGTCAGCGGCAATTTCTCCGGCGGCGCCTACAAGGAAGGCAAAAAATACCTGAAGGACGCGCGCATCGCGGCGACCTCCGAGCCGGACAATTTCACCTACATTCCGTCCCAGGATCAGCTGGTCCTGAATCCGGATGCGGATTACGTCCATGTCTGCTGGAATAACACGATCTTCGGCACTAGGTTCCCGTATATCCCGGAGACCGGCAATGTGCCGCTCGTCGCGGACATGTCCTCCAGCATCCTCTCGGAGCCGGTCGACGTCTCCCGCTTCGGCATGATCTACGCAGGCGTACAGAAGAATCTTGCACCGGCGGGCATGGCGCTCGTCATCGTGCGCGAAGATCTCATCGGAAATGCGATGCCGATCACCCCGAAGATCTGGGACTACAAGGTCATGGCGGACAAGAATTCGATGCTGAACACGCCTCCGTGCTTCGTCATCTATTTTGTGAAGCTTGTCACCGACTACCTTATCGAGCAGGGCGGACTCGAAGTCATGAAAGCCCGCAACGAGGAGAAGGCGAAGATCCTCTACGATTACCTGGATTCGCAGGATTTCTTCAAGGCGGCGGCCATTAAGAGGGACCGCTCGATCATGAACGTCACCTTCCGCACCGGCGACGACGCCCTGGACGCGGAGTTCGTCAAGGGCCAGGCTGCCCACGGGTTCTCGAACCTCAAGGGCCATCGTCTGGTCGGCGGCATGCGCGCGTCCATCTACAACGCGATGCCGAAGGAAGGCGTCGAGGCTCTCGTTTCTTATATGAAGGAGTTTGCGGAAGCGCACAGATAAACAGGAGTTTTAAATGGCGGTATTCAGACCTTTTAAGGCGGTAAGACCGAAAGGGAGCATGGCTGCACGCGTCGCCGCGCTCCCCTATGACGTCATGAGCTCGGCTGAGGCGAGAGAGATGGTGAAAGGGGATCCCTATTCATTTCTCCATGTGGACAGGGCGGAAGTCGATCTTGACCCTTCCGTCAGCATCTACGATCCGGCCGTCTACAAAAAAGCCGGTGAGAACCTTCAGAAGCTTCTCGACGACGGGATCAACGTTCGGGAGGAGAGGCCTGTCTATTTCATCTACCGGCAGGTCATGGGCGAAAGAGCCCAGGCCGGCATCGTCGGCTGCGCCTCGATCGACGATTATGAACAGAACATCATCAAAAAGCACGAGCTGACCCGGCAGGACAAGGAAGAGGATCGCGTGCGGCATGTAGATGCCTGCAACGCGAATACCGGGCCGATCTTCCTGACGTTCAGGGATGACGGGAGCGTGACGGAATTCATCTCTTCCCGTATGGAAGCGCTTGCGCCTCTTGCGGACTTCACCGCGGACGACGGGATCCGACACACGGTCTGGAAGATCGAAGATCCGGGTGATATCGCGTGGATCCGGGAGCATTTTGAGACGGTGCCCGCATTTTACATCGCGGACGGTCATCACCGCTGCGCTTCAGCCTACCGCGTCGGTAAAATGAGACGGGCGGCAAAGCCGGATTACGACGGGACAGAGGAGTTCAATTTCTTTCTCTCGGTCCTCTTTCCGGCAAATGAACTGCGCATCATGGACTACAACCGCGTGGTGAAGGACCTGAACGGCCTTGTGCCGGAGGAATTCCTTGCGAAAGTGTCGGAAAAGTTTACGGTCGAACGTCTCGCTGATGAGGCGGACCGGCATCCGGCCGCCAAGCACACGGTCAGCTGCTTCCTCGCGGGGCAGTGGTACTCGTTTACCGCAAAGGAAGGCTCTTTCGACGCCTCCGATCCGGTCAAACAGCTGGACGTCTCGATCCTGCAGGACAACCTGCTTGCGCCGATCCTCGGCATTGGGGACCCGCGCACTGACGAGCGGATCCGCTTTATCGGCGGGATCCGGGGGATCGAAGAACTTGAGAAGCTGGTGAAGGAAGGTGCGGGGGCTGCATTTGCCATGTACCCGACGACACTCGACGACCTCATGTCCATCGCGGACGCGGGCCTCATCATGCCGCCGAAATCGACCTGGTTTGAACCGAAGCTGCGGAGCGGACTCTTTATTCACGAACTGTCGTAAGATACAGCACAGGGCGGTCTCTACCGCTAAAGAGGATTGAATGGAACTATTTATTGCCGGCGGATGTTCTGAGCACGGACGCAACTGTTTTCTCATAAAGGTGGGCAGGTTTTCATTTCTCGTCGATGCGGGACTTATGAAGGAGACGCCCGAGACCCCTTATCCGAGACTGACAGGCGAACAGATCCGAAGCGCAAAATATCTCTTCATGACCCACTGCCATGCCGATCACACGGGAGCGCTGCCGTTCCTCTTAAAGCACGGCTTTTCGGGCAGGATCATTGCCAGCCGATTTACCTACGAAGTGCTTCATTTCCGCCAGGCGAACGCCGTGACGGTGGAACACCTGGGGGAGAGCGGCCGCATGATCCCGCTGGAGCGCGGGCTGTCGTTCATGTGGGGAAGGACGGGCCACTGCCAGGGCAGTGTCTGGTTCCTGATCCAGTTCCAGGGAAAGCGGCTGCTCTTTACCGGCGATTACACGGAGCACTCGCAGGTATATAAGGTCGACAAAATCAGGGACATGGACGCGGACCTCGCGGTGATCGACTGCGCCTACGGGAGAAATGCCGCCGGAGGCGAGTACAATCTCGAAGCCTTCCGCAATGTGATCACGGAGCTCAAGGCGGAGAAACGCCCCATGCTCTTTCCGGTGCCGGCGCACGGGCGCGGTTTCGATGTGATCAGGGAGCTGATCAACCAGGAGATCCCGGTCTATGCGGACGAGGTCCTGATCAGGGAACTTCTGTTCACGAAAGACCGCGGCAACTGGCTCAAAAAGCGCTTTATCCGGAAGCTGCGCGAGCAGTCGGTCCGAAGGCTGGAGGAATTTCCGGAGCCGCTCTCGTTCGTCCGCTATGAAAAATACGGACCGGACGTCTGCCGGAGCGAACGGCTTCTTCCGGAGGAGCTTATGCCCGGGAAAATGATCGGCGGCGCAGACCCGGATCGAAAACCCGGCAAAGGCGCGGTCGGGATCCTGGTGCGGGATTCACAGCTCTCGAAGCCCTGGAACCGGGCCAGCGCGCTCGAAATCTACGGCGAGGGCGGGATCACGGTGCTGACCGGCAAGCAGCTGCCTTCCAGTTACGCAAAGACGCTGCTGGAATCCGGGATGGCTGTCTTTACGAGGCTTTCCGTCCACCAGAATGCGGACGAGCTCATGATGCTCCGGGAGAAGAACAATTTCAGGATCATCGTACCCTATCACTGCGGGGAGAGTCTTTCATTTGACAAGAAGAACATCGAGGTCATGCACCCCGGTGAGATCCTTCGGTTTTAAGGTGTTCATATGGCAGGCAATACATTCGGAAAATTATTCACGATAACTACTTTCGGTGAGTCCCACGGGCAGGCTCTCGGCGTAATCGTCGACGGCTGTCCGGCGGGACTTTCTCTTTCTGAGGAGGATATACGCCCGTTCATGGAGCGCAGAAGGCCGAACGGCGGCGAATTCTCGACAAAAAGGCAGGAGAAGGACGAGATCCGCATCCTGTCAGGCGTGTTCGAAGGGAAGACGACCGGAACGCCGATCGCGATGATCCTGGAAAATGAAGACCAGCGCTCCCGCGATTACAGCGCCATAAAAGACGTTTACAGGCCCGGCCATGCGGATTACGGGTTTGATGAAAAATACGGTTTCCGCGACTACCGCGGAGGCGGACGATCCTCCGGGCGGGAGACCGCCGTGCGCGTGGCCGGCGGGGCTGTCGCGCAGAAGCTCCTCGGGAGCCTGGGGATTTCCTGCGAGGCGCATGTGAGCCGCGTGGGGCGCATCGACATTTCCGATGAGGAGGCGGTGAGAAAGCTGATCGGGGAGTGCCGTGAGAAGGGCGATTCGGTCGGCAGCACGGTGGAGCTCACCGTAAAGGGCCTGCCGGCAGGTCTCGGAGATCCGGTCTTTGAGAAGCTGGACGCGAATCTCGCGAAGGCGATGTTCTCGATCGGCGCGGTCAAGGGAGTTGATATCGGCGAAGGTGCCGCGGCGGCAGAGATGTTCGGGAGCGAAAATAACGACGCATTTTACATGGACGGGGAGAACGTCCGCAAGAGGACCAATCACGCCGGCGGCATACTCGGCGGGATCAGCGACGGGTCCGATGTGACGATGCGGATCTGTTTTAAGCCGACGCCTTCGATTTCGCTGCCGCAGGAGACCGTGACGCGGGATCATGAGGAGACCTGCATCGCGGTGAAGGGCCGGCACGATCCGGTGATCGGGTTCCGGGCGGCCGTCGTGTGCGAGTGCATGGCGGCGCTGGTGCTTGCGGATGCGCTCCTTTGCAATATGGGGGCGAGGATGGAGAAGGTGGAGGAGTTTTACAGGGACGGTTCCTGTGAGACGATTCATAAAAAAGGGACTCTCGACTGAGAGCCCCTTTTTTGTGAACCGTCTCTGGGAACCGTCCCCGGAAGAACCGTCCCTGGGAACCGTCCCCTATATTTACTGCATGATGCTGTCGTCGATGTCCAGGCAGGCCGCCAGAGCCTCGTCCTCCGGAACGTCCCGGATCACATCCGGGGCCTTCTCGATCTTGTGGAAGAGGATGCAGTTCGGGGTGTCGATTGTCTTGGGTTTGCCCTTCATCGAGATATACTTGTGTTCGTAGTTGATCGCGAAGGTCGTGATCGTGCCGGTCGCGTTGTTCACGACGGCCAAGTGCTTCTGGTCCGGGAAGAGCGCGAGGTCCTTCGGATAGTCGCCGGCGGTCGGGAGCGCGAACTCCTTGGTGAGACGGCCGGTCTCCTGGTTGATCGAGAAGCAGGCCACGGAGTCGTCGCCGGCGGTCGAGGAGAAGATATATTTTCCGTCATAGGAAAGACGCATCGAGGACGCCGCATCGTGCGGGTCGCGGGAGTTCGAGAGCGTCGAATACTCGTCGAGAAGCTCGAAGCACGGCATGCCGGCGCTGTTCACATGATAGGAGTAGAGACGGATCTTGCTCGTAATCTGGCAGAGAACATAGGCGAACCGTCCGTCCTTGCTGAAATGAATGCTCTTGGGTCCGGTCTGGCCGCCCATGCGGAGGATGTCGACCTGGTTGAGCTTCTTGGAGACCGGGTTCAGCTTGTAGATCACGATCTGATCCAGCGCTTCGTCGACGGCGCAGATGAACTTGTTGTCCGGTGTGACGCGCGTGCAGGTGACGTGCGGGCGGAACGAGCGCTCGACGAGGGCTCCCGTGCCGCGGTGGAAGACGCCGTCGACAAGGCGGCCGAGATGACCGTCGCCGTGGGTGTGCACGACGGAGACCTTGCCGTCATGATAGCCGGAGACGAAAAGGTAGGTTCCGGTCAGGTCGGTGGAGAGGTGGCAGCCGCGCATGCCGTCGATGCCGATTGCATTGATCAGAAGAAGGTCGCCGTCTTCCTGGATCTCAAAGACTGCGACGCCTTCGTCGGCGATGGAGTATAAATACTTTTCATTTCTGGAAACGCAGAGATAGGAAGAATTGTTGACGGGTACTACCTTGCGAAGAAGCAGAAGGCCTTCCTTCACATCGACGTCATAGATGTGGATGCCCTTGCTCTTTCCGTTTGTATATGTGCCTACGTAAGCGACATAGTTTTCACTGCTCATGATTACTCTCCTTATTCTTAAAAATAAGCGGATTACTAACATATTATAAAACAAAAACGGATGTATTTCTACAACTTTTTGGTAAAATTGACCATTGATTGATGAAGACATTTACAGTTAAAATAAAGCATCATATAAAAGGGGAAAGTATATGAACCGAATCTTGCGCAAACTTGAACAAAAGCTTGGGAAATGGGCTATCCCGAACCTTACGACGGTGCTGATCGTCTGCTATATCATCGGATATGCCCTTCTGACGATCAATTCCGATGTGGCTTCCTACATGACCCTGGAGCCCGGGCTGATCCTGCGCGGACAGGTCTGGCGCCTTATCACCTGGATCGTGATACCGCCTTCCGGAGGGACCTTCCGCGGGTTTGATACGATCTTCATCGTGATCATGCTCTTTTTCTACTATTCGATCGGGAAATCCCTCGAGAGGGCGTGGGGCACATTCCACTACAATGTCTACATTTTCGGCGGCATGCTCGCGACGCTGATCGCCGCGTTTGTCTCGTTTTTCATTTTCTCGGGGATCTACGGCGGAGCCGTTTCCGTCGGCTGGTACTTCAGCACCTACTACGTCACCACCTCAATGTTCCTGGCGTTCGCGGCGACCTTCCCGGACGCGGTCGTGCTCCTCATGTTCATCATCCCGGTGAAGGTGAAGTATCTGGGGATCCTCTATTTCGCGACGATCGTCTACGAGTGCTTCGGGTATATTCGCCAGGCGATGAACAGCGGCGCGTACTATCTGGTTCCGATCATCGCGATCGCGGCTTCGCTCCTCAATTTTCTTGTCTTCTTCTTCTCGACGCGGGATTTCTCCCGCTATTCGCCGAAGGAGCGGCAGAGAAAGCGCGATTTTATGCGGCAGATGGAAGCCGGACGGCGGAGATTTCAGGAAAATGCAGACCGCATGCGATCCCGTGACGAGGGAATGCCCAGAACCTTCGCGAGGAGGGCGGTCCAGGGCGAGGCTCCGAAGAAGGAGTTTGCCCGCCACCGCTGCGAGATCTGCGGGCGGACTGAGGTCTCGGACCCGGATCTTGAGTTCCGCTACTGCTCCAAGTGCGAGGGCAGCCACGAATACTGCATGGAGCATCTCTATACCCACCGGCACGTGATCGCGAGCAAGAGCGGCACACCGGATCTTTAAACCGATTTCTTTATAAGGAGTATTATTATGGAAAAGAAACCGTTTGTATCCCGTGAAAAGCTTGAGGAGATCGCAAGTGTGATCCCGACCCCGTTCCATATTTATGATGAGGCCGGCCTCCGCCGGAATATCCGCGATGTACAGAAGGCATTTGCGTGGAACAAAGGTTTCCGCGAATACTTTGCCGTCAAGGCGGAGCCGAACCCGGTCATTCTGAGCATTTTAAAGGAGGAAGGCTGCGGCTGCGACTGCTCCTCGATGACGGAGCTCATGATGGCGAAGGCAATCGGCTGCACCGGAGACCTCACGATGTTCTCCTCGAACGATACGCCGCCGGAGGAGTATGTCTACGCGAACGACATGGGCGCGATCGTCAACCTCGACGATTTCACGATGGTCGAGAAGTTTGAGAAGGCAGTCGGCAAATTCCCGAAGACGATGTGCTGCCGCTACAATCCGGGCGGCATTTTCAAGGTCTCGAACGACATCATGGACAACCCCGGCGACGCGAAATACGGCATGACGACAGACCAGCTTTTCCGGGCATTCTGGATCCTCAAGGAGAAAGGCGTCGAGAATTTCGGCATCCACAGCTTCCTTGTGTCGAACGCGGTGACCAACAACTATTATCCGATGCTCGCCAAGCTGCTGTTTGAGCTCGCGGTTGCGCTCAAAAAGGAGGTCGGCGTACATATTTCCTTCATCAACCTCTCAGGCGGTATCGGTATCCCCTACCGTCCGGGCCAGGAGCCGAACGACATCTTCGCGATCGGCGAAGGCGTCCGGAAGGCCTACGAGGACGTTCTCGTGCCGGCCGGCATGGGCGACGTCAGGCTCTTCACCGAGATGGGCCGCTATGTGACCGGGCCGTTCGGAGCGCTTGTCACCCGCGCGATCAACGAGAAGCACATCATGAAGGAGTACATCGGCGTGGACGCCTGCGCGGTCAACCTGATGCGCCCGGCGATGTACGGCGCCTACCATCACATCACCGTGATGGGCAAGGAGGATGCGCCGCTCACCAACCTTTACGACGTCGTCGGTTCCCTCTGCGAGAACAATGACAAGTTCGCGATCGACCGCATGCTTCCGAAGATCGACATGGGCGATCTCATCTATATCCACGACACCGGTGCGCACGGCTTCGCGATGGGTTACAACTACAACGGCAAGCTGAAATCGGCGGAAGTCCTGCTTCACGAGGACGGCTCCTTCGATATGATCCGGAGGGCGGAGACGCCGGCGGACTATTTCGCGACCTTCAGCTGCCTGCCGGTTTATGAGAAGCTGATGGCGGAGGCAGGGAAATAAGACTGGACTTTTCACGCGGATTCTGCTATAGTATTCTGCGTGAATAAGCTGGTGTGTCGGAATGGCAGACGAGGAAGACTCAAAATCTTTTGCGGGCGACCGCGTGTGGGTTCGAGTCCCACCACCAGCATGCGCGAGGGCGGAGAGAGCGATCTTTCCGCCCCTCGTTGTGCGTTTAAAAATGAAAAGACGTTCATCGACAGGAGGTGTTGCAGGATGACGTTTGAGGAGAAAATTGAGAGATTTTTTGAGGAAGCGGAGGAAGAGTTCCTTGATGATATCGTTCATGCGGGGTTTGCATTTGACAGGGAGATCGGAAAGGAGAAAGTCGCTTTCCGCCGCTCGAAGGACGAACTGAAGGACGGCCGGGTCGAGACGGAGTTCTTCTGCTTCCCGCAGAACGGGCAGAGGGACAAGTTGAAGCACGGGATGCTGGTGCGCATTTCCTCGGAGCCGGAGAATCCGGATGAGCTGACGGTCCGGTTCGGAAACTTCGACCGGCCGAGGATCAGGAAGCCTGAGAGGAGCGATACCTACTACAGCCAGGTGGCTTCGCGCGCCGGCCGCGACATCGCGAAGGAGGGCGCCAACACATATCTCCACCACGATGTGATGATCCGGACGCCCAAGAAGGAGGAAGTGCTCCTTGACGCGTTTGATTTCGAGGCGAACAGGCTCTTCATGCTCGGTTTTTACGGGGGAGAATACTCCTGTTTCGCCGTCAGGAAAAAATAAAAAACAAGCTTGCAATAAGGCTTATCCTGTAGTATAATTGGAAAGCTGTTAAATACGATGGTCCTCTTCCGGGAGAAAATGAAAGGCGGCGAATTGTCTGCGCCGTGCCCGTTATGAACATCCAGGTAAATTAAAGGAGAATAAGAAACATGACAGACATTATCAGAGAGATTGAGAACGAGCAGTTAAAAGCAGACATCGATGACTTCCGCGTCGGCGACACGGTCCGTGTCCACGGCAAGATCAAGGAAGGCAACCGCGAAAGAATCCAGATCTTCGAGGGCGTCGTTATGAAGCGCCAGGGCGGCTCCAACCGCGCGACCTTCACTGTCCGCAAGGTCTCGAACGGCATCGGCGTCGAGAAGACATGGCCGCTGCACAGCCCGAACGTCGCAAAGATCGAAGTTGTCCGCCACGGCAAAGTCAGACGTGCGAAGCTGAACTACCTGAGACAGCGCACCGGCAAGAGCGCAAGAGTCAAGGAAATCATCAAATAAGAAAAGCGGAAAGCAGGGGACAAATACAGTATTGTATCTGTCCCTTTTTCGATTATTGATTCAGGGGAGATCAGGGGGTATGGCGGAAAAATACGGAGGCTGGCGAAGGCAGAAAAAACGTGCGGTGTATGTCTATCTCATGGAGACGGCGATCGTTCTTTTTCTGGCAGCTCTCTTCACGTTCGGGTTCTGCAAGCAGATCCATATCAATGAAAACTCCATGGCGCCGTGTCTTCTCGAGGGCGACACCGCCCTGGTGGACAGGCTGACCGGGAAGATCTTCGGGGTCCGGAGAGGCAATATCATCGCGTTCCGGCTCTCGGAGAGAGCCGAGGCGGCCGCTCACGTGAAGCGGGTGGCCGCCGTGCCGGGCGATACCGTGGAGATCAGGGAAGGCTCCCTCTACGTGAACGGAGAACTTTTCGGGGAAGCCGGGATGATCGACATGAAGGCGGAAGGTCTGGTCCGCGAAGCGCTGACCCTGGAGAAAAACGAATATTTCGTTCTGGGGGACAACGCCGATGAGTCCGAGGACAGCCGCTATCTCGACATCGGCTGCATCACGAGAGACCGGATCATCGGCAAGGTATGGTTCGTGATTACTCCGTTCTCCAGTTTCGGCATCAAATCGTGAGGTGTACATGGACATACAGTGGTATCCCGGTCATATGACCAAAACGATCCGCCAGATGCAGGAGGATATCCGGCTGGTGGATATGGTGATTGAGATCACGGACGCGCGCGTGCCGATGTCCGGCAGGAATCCGGATATCGACCGTCTGGCCCAGGGGAAAGCGAGGCTTCTCATCCTGAACAAGGCGGACCTTGCGGACGAGGCGGCGAATGCGAAGTGGGTTTCATTTTTCAGGGAGAAAGG
>OCTX014520384.1_pt1 | contig 17454 bp, 14 predicted proteins | sample 1539691 | NCBI WGS metagenome assembly OCTX01 (sample SAMN02144231, study PRJEB22623) | gut metagenome | biome: sheep rumen | host: Ovis aries | place: New Zealand | reverse complement strand
CTATGATGGGTACAGCACAGATTTTAACAGGCGCCCCATGTCTGTTATCTCATCAGCTCTTCCGAGCATGTTTTTGAGGAAATGCCATGCCCCTTCAGATGCGACGCCTTCTTTATAAATACGGAGAAGATATCCTGGGCTCCGATCAGTTCCGCCAGGCTTTCGGACAGACCCACCATAAATGCATGACCGTGGCGGACCACTCCCTGGGGGTCTGCGTGGTCTGCCTCTATATCTGTCTGGTCCTTGAAAAGATCCATATCTCCGTCCACGTCCGGGACCTGACCGTTGCGGCCCTCTGCCACGATCTGGGCATTATGGGACGCTATGAGAAATACCGGAACAATATCGAATGCTGCGGCAGGCACCCCGTCGATTCCCTGGACTGCATCCGGGACCTGATCGGCGAGGAAGAATACAGCGATATCATCGAGAACTCGGTCCGCCGCCACATGTGGCCCCTGACGCCAGTCCCTCCCAGATACCGGGAAGGTCTCATCCTGACCACGGCGGACAAGGTCTCCGCTGTTATGGAGCGTCTGGGCAGATCCCCCGCCAGAGGGCTGGACAGGGAAAGCATCCTGCGTCTCTCCCCTGCCGCAGAGTCTTTTTCTTCGGAAGATTTAGATCTCCCGGTGTAGGTCATCTCCTTAAGGATCCCGGAAGCACCGGCCGTCTTCGGCTTAATAAAAGGACATATCACACTGAAATCTTACTTTCCGGTGTGATATGTCCTTTTTTGCCTTCAGGCTCCGCTGCCTGCCAATTACGTTTTATCTTCTGCCTCTGAAGATCCTGAGCAGGGCCACAAGCACCCCGAACATGACGCCGGCCACCGGCCAGACGATCCAGGTCCTGTGCCATGCGCCTGTCAGAAAGCTGAGAAGGAGATAGAGCCCCGTGGCGCTCAGCCAGTAGATGGTCACAAAGGGAGCGTTCCTTGCGCTCTCCTCTTTATGTTCCCTGGTATAATCCCCCTCCTCCAGGAGCTTTTGCATAGCCTCCCAGCGCATGCCGGTCCTGACCAGAAGGAAGGTCCCGGACGCTACCAGAAGAAGGAGAAATCCCACGCTGCAGGCTCCGGCAAAGTCGCTTCCCTCCATGCTCATGAACACGGTAACAGGGATCACCGCCAGGATGCAGAGAACGACGCCCAGGACCACCGACAGATGGTGGGCGTCCTGATATCTTCCCATCCTTTCCCTGACCATGCCGTCCACCCCGTACTCGGTCTCGATGGGTTCCTTCTCCAGGAAGTCATAGGAGTCTGTCTTCATGCCGTTTATGATAAAGAGGGCCACCGCCCCTGCGATCAGAAGCAGGAGGACTGCAAGACCGATGCCTCCCGCCTGGTTGTCGGTCAGGCGGACCAGGCCTTCCTCTGCGGCTGTTCCCAGGATCAGCAGTGCTACCGGGCTGATGATGCACAGGAAAACGCCCGCTGCGATCCTGTCCGATACAGGTCCGATCAGTTTCAGGTAGGTGCTGGCTTCCTCCATGGATACGGCCCTGACCGCTATGTCCTCCGGCATGGTGGAGATCTCATTCCGGACCGGCCCAACGGCTCCGCTCTCTTCCATCTCTTCCTTTAAAAGGAAATCCGTGCTGACGCCAAAGAGCTCCGCCATCTGCAGGATCCGGTTCAGGTCCGGCATGGACTGGGCACTCTCCCACTTGGATACGGACTGTCTGCTGACGCCCAGCATCCCTGCCAGGTCCTCCTGTGACCAGCCGTTCTTTTTTCTGAGGTTCATGATTTTATCTGCGAGGATCATATCTGTTCTCCCTTCTGTACAGGCCTTTTACTGCCCCGGACACCTCCGGGATTTGTTTCCTGTCTGTTTCTTTATGCCTGCATTGTACGAAAAAAGGGGATGGCAGGCTACCAGGCGGCCTTTGCAATCCGTCAACCGGGGGTTGCAAAGAGGTATCTGCCGATATTTTACACTCAAAAACCTGCTTTCAGCATCATAAAGGCCATGACATGAAGGGCCTGCTGGAAGCCGCCCTGCCGGATAAGGCCCTCGATCTCTCTCTCTGTCAGCAGCACGTCCCCCAGAAACTCCGTATCGTCCGGGTCGGGCTCTGCCGCCTTCCTGCAGTCCTGTGCCGCAAAGACATAGGCGTAGTTGTCGGCTATGGTGGCGTTGGATGGGATGGTGATCAGGTGTCTCCAGCTGTCGGATACATATCCCGTTTCTTCTTTCAGCTCCCGCCTGGCCGCTTCCAGGGCAGCCTCCATGCTCACTGTGCTTTTTGAAGGAAGTGCATAGTCATGGCCTTCCTCCCCTTCGATGCCTCCCGCCGGGAACTCGGTGGTACAGGTCCGGATCCCGTGGCGGAACTGACGGACGCAGATAAAACGGCCTTCCGTATCCCTGGCCGCGATGACCACGTAGTCCTTCCTGCTGTAATTGTAAAAGGGAGCAGCTTCACTGCCGTCCGGCATCCTGTATTTCACTCTTCTGAAATCGATCCATTGGTCCTCTGCCAGATGCTCTGTCTCCACTTCCTGCCATGTAAGGGCCTGATCGTCCCAGGCTCCTCCGGGGCTCTTGCCCTTTCTGCTCTCTTCCATCCTTTGATTCCTTTCCCCGTCCGTCTCTGCGGACAGGCTCCATTATAACAGACACCTGGCGCGGCAGGCGCAGGCTGCAGAAAATGTACACGTGTACATTTCTGGTCCCGGGATAACTTCCTCTAAACATGTCCTGCCTTGCCCTTTTTCTGATTTGCCTTACAATAAAGAAGACCGCCGGACCTCAGGCGGACTGTTTCAAAGATAAATGAAGAAAGGAAGCAGGCCATGCGACTTTTATCTCTTGTTTTCGGAGCCCTGGGGCTCCTTTCCATGCTTTACGGCCTGGCCGTTCTGGGCACTGCCTCCGGCACCTCCTTCTGGATGGTATGGGAAGGGGCGGGGCTCCTGGCTCTGATCCTGGCCATTCTCTTTTTCAGCCGGATCTGGATTCGGATCCCCGCCTTATTTCGCTATGCCTTCTGGGCTCTCGTTCTGGCCGGGGCTCTGTGGATCCTGATCTGCTGCGGTCTTATGGTCTCCCGCTTCGGAGACCGGGGGCAGGAGGAGCCTGACTGCCTGATCGTACTGGGCGCCCAGGTCCGGGCAGACGGCCCCAGTCTGACCCTCAGATACCGTCTGGATACGGCCGCCTCTTTTCTGAAGGACCATCCGGATATCCCCTGCATCCTCTCCGGAGGGCAGGGCTATAACGAGCCCTGCACGGAAGCAGAGGGCATGCGGGACTATCTGATCTCCAGAGGCATCGACGAGTCCCGTCTGATCCTGGAGAAGAATTCTTCCAACACCATAGAAAACATCCGCTTTTCAAAAGCCCTTCTGCCGGAGGGGACCGGCAGCGTTGCCATTATCACCAACGATTTCCATCTCTACCGCGGGACCCGCCTGGCGGCGGCCCAGGGCATCCCGGGCGTCTGCGGCATAGCGGCCCCCTCCGTATCCTACTATCTCCCCAACAACATGCTCCGGGAGTGCATGGGCATCGCCAAGGACTGTCTTCTTGGAAATATGACCCTCTTTTAAAGGGCCATGGCAAAAAGGCCCCGGTCTGTGCTACAATGCGGGAAGCAATTCAAAAAGGAAGGATCGTTCCATATGTATATTCAGTCTTTTGAAGAAAAAGAAAACGGGACCGCCGTCATGAACGTGGTCCTGACCGCCGAAGAGCTGGACCGGGCCGTCAGGGCCCAGTTCGAAGCAAAAAAGGACCAGTACGAAGTGAAGGGCTATGAAAAGGGACAGGCCCCCTTTGAGAAGGTCCTGGAAGTCTACGGAGAGACCGCTCTCTACCAGAACGTCATTAATGCCATGGCAGGCCCCGTCTACCAGTTCGGCCTGAAAGAGACCGGAGTCAGGGTCATCGGCAGGCCCACCTTTCAGAACGTATCCGTCACGGAGAAAAAAGAAATGGTCTTTACCTTCTCGGTCATGCTCTATCCGGAGGTGACCCTGGGCCAGTACCGGGGCCTGAAGGCAAAAAAGGAGACCGCTCCCGTCACAGAAGAAGACATCGGGAGGGCCATTGAGGAAGAACAGGCAAAGAACGTCCGCACCGTGGACGTGGAAGGCCGTCCGGCAAGGGAAGGCGATACTGTTATCATTGATTTTGAAGGCTTTCTTGGCGGCACCCCCTTCGACGGAGGCCGGGGAGACGCCTATCCCCTGGAGCTGGGCTCCCATTCCTTTGTGCCCGGCTTTGAAGAGCAGGTAGCGGGCATGATGCCCGGGGAGACCAGGGACATCGATATTACCTTCCCCCAGAACTATGTGCCGGACCTGGCGGGCAAGGCTGTGGTCTTTAAGGTAAAGCTCCACAGGATCACAAGACAGGAAAAGGTCCCGGTGGAGATCACCGATGCCTACAGAGAAGCCGTACGGACTGCCCTGGAGCGGAAAGCTGCCCAGGACGCCCTGGACAACTTCCATAAGGCCATTCTTTCAAAGGCGGCGGAAAATCTGATCGTCACCCTGCCCGAAGGCCTCGTTGAGGAAAACGGGGAAGCCATGGTGCGGGACTACGCCTCCAGGATGGGCATCGACGGCCGCACCCCCTTCGACCAGGTCTGCCAGATGATGGGCATCGACGATACCCTTCTCAAAGAGACCATCTATCCCACGGCGGAAGAACAGATCCGCCTGGACCTGCTGATCAAAGCGGTCATAGAGGCAGAGAAGATCGCCGCAGAAAAAGAAGCCATCGAGGAGTTTGCCTCCAGGATGGCTTTAAGCTACGGGGTAACGCCCGACGAAGTCAGGCAGAGATATGACGACGAGGCCCTCCAGAGGCTCTGCAGTAAGGAACTGGCCATGATGGCCATCCTGGAGTCCGCTCTGGAGGAATAGAAAAAAACCGGAGTAAAAAACCGAAGGTTTTTTTGTTTACTTAAGGATCAGGCAGGACTGGGGGCCAAGAAGGATCCCCTGATCGTCCGCCCTTCCCTGTCCGATCTCATATACCTTTCTCCTTCCGGAGGCGGGAACAGGAGCAAAGGCCTCCTGACCGGAGGGATTTAATGCAATGATCATGGAACCTCTTCTGTAAACGAAGGGGTTCTTTTTTTCCTCCGCGAAAAGGACCCCGAAGGCTGCATCTGACCCAAGTTCAGGATACTTATGACGCAGGCGGATCAGGTCTCTGACCCTGTGATACAGGGAGGAAGGATCTTCCATCTGGCTCTCCAGGTCCGGGGCGTCAGGGGCAGGGTCCACAGGCAGGTAGAGGTCTTTTTCCTCCGCCTCGGAAAAACCCATGTTCTTTCCCTTTGTCCACTGCATGGGGGTCCTGGTCCCTGTACGGTAGTAACCCCCTTCTTTGGTGGGAAGGCCCTCTATATAGCGCATGCCGATCTCATCCCCGTAGTAGAGGAAGGGAACGCCCGGCATGGTAAAGAGGAAGGCGTAGAAGATCTCCAGCTCTCTTTTTCCCAGGTTGAAGCTGGGCCTCTGGGTGTCGTGGTTGCAGCTGATCAGGGAGATATAGCCCTCTTCCCGGGTATCGTTGTAGCGGGGCAGATAGTCCCTTAAGAAGCGCAGGATATCCCCGCCCGCGTCCTTTTTGAAATAAGAATGGTCCTCTCCGGACTTGTAGTCCCGAAGAAGGGTATTGTAGCCGTTGCCCAGGTGGTCCAGGTAAAAATCCATGTGGAAGCCGCAGGAAAGGGCCTGCCAGGGGCAGCACCACTCCGCCGCGAAGGCGGCTTCCGGGTATTCCTTCCCGATCTCTCCCAGGATATCCCTCCATACGGCGCAGGTCCCGGATTTGTTTTCGTCGTCGAACTTGACCAGGGAATCGGCCATGTCCACCCGGAATCCGTCGCAGCCTCTGGAGAGCCAGAAGCGCATGATATCCTTCACAGCCTCTCTTGTGGACAGGGCGTCGGGGGAATCGATCCTCTGGTGCCAGGACTCCGAGGGATGAAGAAAACCGTAGTTGAGGGCCGGCTGGCACTTGAAGAAGTTGATGACATAGCCGCCGTCCCTTTCGGCTTCTCCCGAGATGAAATTCAGTCCGCCTCCCCATTTGAAGACGAAGTCCGTCCAGATATAGCGGCCGGAAAGGGGATTTGATTCCGGCTTTCTGCTCTCCAGAAACCAGGGATGCTCCTCCGAGGTGTGGCCGGGCACCAGGTCTAAGAGGACCCGGATCCCCCGATGGTGGGCCTCTTCAAAAAGGCGGACCAGGTCTTCGGTGGTCCCGTAGCGGGGCGCCGCCTTCTTATAATCCCGGACGTCGTAGCCGGCGTCCTTAAAGGGGGAGTCAAAGCAGGGATTGAGCCAGATGGCATTGCAGCCCAGGTCCCTTACATAGTCCAGCTTCTGGATAATCCCCTCAAAATCACCGATGCCGTCCCCGCCCGCATCCTTAAAGCTCTGGGGATAGATCTCATAAAATACCGCGTCCTTCAGCCAGTCCGGCATAGCCCTCTCCTTTCCTACCTGACGATTCTGATCCTGCTGCCTCTTTCCGTGCTCTTAACAACGATCTTCTTGGGAATACTCTCCTCCAGCTTGGATACGTGGGAGATGATCCCGATCTGACGGCTGCCGGAGGAAAGCTGGTCCAGGACCTTGATGGCGTTGTCCAGGACCGCATCGTCCAGGGATCCGAAGCCCTCGTCTATGAACATGGCGTCGATCTCGGTGCCGCCCGCATGGTTCTGGGCCGCATCGGACAATCCCAGGGCCAGGGCCAGGGATACCTGGAAGCCCTCGCCGCCGGAAATGGAACCGGCCCTTCTGGTGGTGCCCGAGCTGTTGTCCAGGACGTCGATCTCCAGACCTGCCGCTGCGTTGGCTCTGGCTCCTTCCAGGCGGTGGATCAGCTCGAACCGGCCCCCCGTCATGATCTGCAGCCTCTGATTGGCCTCTGTCAGGATCTCCCGGAAGGCTTCTCCCATTGCGTAGCGTTCGAAGCTGAGCTTTCCGCCCGCGTCGGCGGCGCCGGAGGCCATGGCAGAGAGCTGATGGATCCTGGTACATGCCGGGGCGATCCTTTCGATCTCCTCCAGACGGGAGCGGACCTTTTCCAGGGTCTCTGTGTGGTTCCTGCGAAGGGAGATTCTGTCGCTTAAGGCATCCTGGGCCCTCTTCAGGGCATCCCCTGCTTCCCTGATCTTCAGATCCAGCGCCTCCAGATCGGTTCTCTCGAGGCCTTCCGTCTCCTTCTGCAGCTCCCGAAGGACCTCCAGGGCATGGACCTTTCCGGATGTATGCTCTGTCACCAGGCGGGTCTCTGTATCCAGCCACTTTTCAGGGTTTTCACGGCCGCAGAAGGAAATGGCTTCCTCATAGGCTGCCCGGGTGGCAAAGGCCCCTGTCAGGGCTTCGCCGAACTTTCTTTCCAGGATATCCTTCCTGTCTTTTTCCTCTTCCCGGGTCTTTGCGGCGCCAGCGATCCGGCCCCTTATGGTGTTCAGGGCTTCTCCCGCCGCCTTCAGGTCCTTTTCCGCCCGGTCGATGGTTTTTTTCAGCTTCTCCTGGTCTCCTGCAAGCCTCTGATCCTCCAGAAGCGCCGCTTTTTCCGTCTCAAAGGTCAGACTTTCCCTGACCGCCTTAAAGCTGGCTTCATTTCCCGCCAGATCTGCCTGGAGCCTGGCCGCTGCTGAACTCTCCGCATCCCGGAGCCTTCGGTTTCCCTCAAGCATCTTACGAAGGTCTGCAAGAGATTTTTGAAGTTTTCCCTTACGTTCCACCATACGGGAAGCCTCCCGGAACTCCATATCTCTTTTGGAGATTTCGCCCGTAATTTTTGTTTCCATGGAGTCCAGCTTTCCGGGTTCTGTAAGTTCTCCCCATGTGTATGCAGAGGGCCTGTTTTTATAAACCTTATTGATCTCCCTGACGGCGTATTCCTGCCCCTTCAGACTTTCTGTCTCCAGCTTTTGCACCAGTCGGGCCTGGTCGGACCTGTTTTTTTCGGCCAGATCCTTTTTCTTACCGGCAGCATCCACTTCTTTCTGATCCGGAGGCATAAGGCCTGTGTACAGAGGGGCCTTCCATCCTGCCCGGACCCTGGTTCCGCAGACAGGGCAGGACGCTTCTCCGTGCTCTTTTACTTCCGTCTCCAGAGAGCCTGTCAGGATCCTGGCCTGACCCTCAATGAAAGCCTGATAGAGGTTCTGATGGGCGGCAGACAGCGAAGATGCCTTATCTGTCATCTCCAGGAGTTTTTTCTTTTCCCTTTCCCAGTCTGCCGTCTTCTCCTTTGTCTCCCGGATCCTGGCAAAAATGCCCTCCGGTCCCAGAAGTGACTCTGACGCCTCTTTTGCGTTGGAAAGTCTCGTCTGGGCAGCGGCCGCCAGGGCTTCCGCCTGATCAAGGCCTGAAAGATCCTTTTCTATCCGCTGGATATTCTCCTCTGCCCGGCCTATGGCAGTATCCATCTCTCGGACTTTCTTTTCCTTTGCCTGCACCTCTCCCCTGATCCGGAGGATCCGCGCCTGCAGGTCGTCCGCCTTCTGATAGTCCGGAAGCTGCTTTTCAATGCTGCCACGCCGGATCGAAAGCTGGCGGATTTCCTCCAGCTTCTTTGGATTTCCTGCCGCTGCTTTTTCCGCTCCCGCAAACAGGTCAGCCTTATCTTTTTCCTGTGCCTTCAGAATCTCCATCTGCCTGTCCATGGCACGGAGCTTCTCTGCCGAGTCTGCCAGTTCCTTTTCGGCCGGCAGGACGTCCCGGACAGCCTTCCGGACCACCAGAATGCGGTCCTTTCTCTCGGCCATCTCCGGATCCTTTTTCACAAAGTCCTCATAGGTCCTGCCGGCCTTTCCCAGCTTGTCCAGCTTTTCGTTGTCCTCTCCGGCCTTTCCCCGGGACAGGAGCAGGTCTTTCCTGCTCTTTTCACAGGCATCCTTTTTCTCTGTCAGCACTTCTTCCAGGGCGGCGTCCTGACCGATCAGATTTTCAAGGGCCCTGACCAGGTCCGGATGGTCTGCCTGGTAGAGAGATGCTTCTTCCTCTGTCAGACCTTCCGGCATACGGAAGCCGTGCTGCATGACCATGCGGATCTCCGAAGAAAGAGCGTTCCTTCTGCCGGAAAGGGCGCTGTCCGCGCTCTGCAGCCAGTTCTGGAAACGGATAAAAGGGGATGAATCAAAGAGCCTTCCCAGGATAGCGGACCGGTTCTCGGAATTGGAGTCCAGGAATTTCCGGAATTCCCCCTGGGCCAGCATAATGATCTGCTGGAACTGGACGGCATCCAGGCTGTCCAGGATGGCCGTGATCCTCTTTGTGACGGCGTTCTGGCCGGTCACGGCCGCCTTTCCCTCTTCCCACAGGTCTGCGTCCTGGGTGAATTCGTAGGTGTCCTCCAGGCCCCTCTTTTTCTTCATGTGGATGATGCGGCGGACCCTGTGACAGCGGCCGTTATGGGTAAAGGTCAGATCCACCACCGAATCCTCTCCCTTAGGGATATAGTCGGAATGCATCATGTTAATCTTGCGGTGGTCGCCGCCCACTGTTCCGTAAAGGGCAAACATGATGGCGTCGAAGATGGTGGTCTTGCCCGCGCCGGTGTCGCCGGTGATCAGGTAAAGCCCGCTGCCCAGGTCCTCAAAGGGGATCAGGGTCTCTTCGGCATAAGAACCGAAGCCTTTGATCAGAAGTGTAACAGGTCTCATGCTTCGCCTCCTTTCCCGGCATCCTCCTGCCTGAGTATGAATCGTACAAAAGCCTCCGTCTGCTTTTCGTCAGGGAAAAGACCCTCTCCCAGGTCCCCGGCCCTGCCCGCATGCTCGGCGGCGTAGTCTATGATGGCCTTCTCGGCGCTGCCGGGAAGCTTCTCCCCGCTCCGGTCAAAATAGAAGTCTGTAAAGAGCTCCGTCAGGGACTTGCGGCGGGCGTCCCCTCCTGCCCTGGCCTTCAGGGCAGGGCCCGTTCCTTCGTGGACAAGCTCCAGGACCCTGCTGCCCTTTCCCTTGAAGAAGGCTCTGAGCTTTTCCGCCGCGTCCGGGACTCTGGTCCGGTCCGTCAAAGCGATCCTCAGATACTCATCCCGGGCAGTTCTCTTTTTTTCTTCCTCCAGGATCTGGCTATAGGTCCCCCGGATCTCCCGCAGAGGATGCAGGGGCTCGATCTGGCATATCTCTATAGAGGCTTCCTCCCCTGCCTCTCCCAGTTCCACCAGGACCGGTCCCTTGACGGACTGCCTGGTCTCGGAGAAATGGTAGCATAGCGGGGACCCGCTGTAGCGGACAGTCTTTCTCCCCACCGGCTGGGCGGCGTGGATATGGCCCAGGGCCACATAGGTAAAGCCGTCAAAGGCAGTATAGTCGATGGCCCCCACGCCGCCGATCATGGTCTCTGACCCGCCTCTTTCCGCTTCCACCCCGTCCCTGACCACGTTCTGGTGGGCGATCAGGACGTTCCTCCCGGAGAAATCTATGTCCTGCTCCGCAAGGAGCCTGCGGCATGCCGTGTCATAGTCCCGGATGGAATCGTCCTCCAGGACCTGGCTGACCAGGGCCGGGAAGATATAGGGAAGGAGCCAGAAGGTCACAGGGCCGTACTGATCCTCCAGGGTCACATGGCGGATCTCTCTGCCCACAATGCCCGCGATATGGACTCCCTGGTCCTCTAAAAGCCTTTCCGCAAAGGAAAGCTTCTGACCGGAGTCATGGTTGCCCGAGATCATGAGCACCTGAATGCCCCTTTCGTGAAGGCCTGTCAGAAAAGCGTCCAGAAGCCGGACGGCCTCTCCCGAGGGGGAGCTTCTGTCATAGACATCCCCCGCGATCAGGACGGCATCGGGCTTTACCTTATCTGTCAGCTCCAGAAAGCGGTCTGCCCAGTAGGGCTGGTCTTCTTCCACCAGGGAGCAGTCATGCAGGGATTTTCCAAAGTGCAGGTCCGCGATGTGCAGAAATCTCATAAAACTTATCCTCTCTGAGTCATACAAAGCAAAATACAGGGCCAGGCCTCCCGGGACCATCCCGGGCACCTGCGCCCTGTATCATTATACTTCAAAAACGCTCCCGGTCAAAACCCGGCAAAGGCGGCTCCCCCTGTTTACGAAGCACACCAGCCTCCGTCTACAGCCAGCTCAGCACCGCTGATATAGGCAGCCTGGTCACTGGCAAGGAAAAGACAGGCCTTTGCGATCTCGGAAGGATCTCCCGGCGCCGGGGCGGTTCCCAGGACCGGCTGGATCCTCTGATAGCCGTCCATGTTGGGCATTCCCATGGCAGATGCGATCTCGGTCTTGAATCCGCCGGCGATGATGGCGTTGGACCGGATGCCTTCCTTCATGTACATGTAGGCAGTGTTTCTGGACAGGGAAGCCACGGCTGCCTTGGAGGCACAGTAGACTGCTCCGGCGCAGGTCTTTTTTGCCCCTTCGGAAGCGATGCTGATGATGGATCCTCCGTTCCCCTGCTCCAGAAAGACCTGGACCGCCTTTTTATAGGCGTAGAAGGGGCCGAATACATTGACGGAAAAGACCTTCTCCAGCTTTTCCTCGGAAAAGCTGCCTACAGGGGACATGTCGTCCATGATGCCCGCATTGTTGACCAGGATATCCAGCTTTCCGAATTTTTCCACTGCAAAGTCGATCATACCGTTATTGACTTCCTGCAGGGAAATGTCTCCCGGATAGATCTCGACCCGGCCTTCCTCTCCTGCAAGCTCCAGAGCCAGTTTCTCCAGCCTTTCTTTCCTTCTGGCAACGGCTGCTACCGATGCCCCCTCTTTCACAAAGAGCTTTACGATCTCCCAGCCCATGCCGCTGGAAGCACCTGTTACGACTGCGCTTTTACCTGATAAAACACCCATATATACCTCCTCTTTGCGTAGTCTGTTTTTGTCTCTGAGAATATTCTAGCGGTTTAAAATGGGATTAACAAGTCTGCGCTGTGCATAAACTTTCAGGCAAAATCCCGAAGGCGGCCGGCCCGGGAGGGATGGGCGAGTCTTCGCAGGGCAAGCTTTTCGATCTGGCGGATGCGCTCCCTGGTCACTCCGAAAACATCTCCCACCTCCTCCAGGGTCCTGGGCCTTCCGTCGTCCAGACCGAAGCGGAGGCGGATCACCTTCTGCTCCCTTTCCTTCAGCTGGGAGAGGGCTTCCTCCACTGCTTCCCTGCGCATCCGGTCCATGATCTCCCTTTCGGGATCGGCCGCCTTCTCATCCGCAATAAAGTAGGACAGATCCGTATCCTCATCGTCTCCTACCGTGGTATCCAGGGAGACCGTATCCGAGATACAGGTCCTGGCAGCGCGGATCTTACGGATATCCAGGCCGAGCTTCCCGGCCAGCTCCTGATCCGAAAGCTGCTCTCCGCTTACGGCAAGGGCTTCCCTCTGGAGCCTTGTGATCTTCCCGATCAGTTCTCCCATATGGACAGGAATGCGTATGGTCCTTCCCTGGTCTGCAAGCGCCCTGCTGATGCCCTGCCGGATCCACCAGGTGGCATAGGTGGAAAAGCGGAAGCCTTTGTCGGGATCATATTTTTCCGCGGCCTTCATGAGTCCCATATTTCCCTCCTGGATCAGGTCCTGGAGGGAGAGTCCTCTTCCGAGAGCGCGCTTTGCGGTGCTGACCACCAGCCGGAGATTGGAACTGATCAGCTTCTCCCTGGCTTCTTCCCAGCCCTCTTCCTTGTCCATGATGCACTTTCCGAGGGCATACTCCTCTTCGGGGGTCAGCAGGGGATATCTGCTGATCTCCTTCAGATAGAGCTTCATGCTGTCCGTATTAAGGACCTGTGCTTCACTTCCTGCTTCGGTCTCCCGGAGGGCCTGTTCGCTTTCTTCTTCCAGATTTCTGAGTTCACTCTCCGAAGGCTCCACAAATTCACCCTGTTCCTTCATCCCGTAGGTTCTGTCATTTCTTTCCATCTGCCTGCCTCCTCTTCTTCCGAATGATTTTCTCTCTCCCTCTCTGCCCTCTTCCTCCCCTGGGAGGGTAATTTCCTTTTTCCGCAAGATATCGGGATTTCCTTTTTTCTTTTTTATTTTGTTCAGACCTTCTTCCTCCCCCTGACGCAGGCCTTTCCCCTTATTCCCCGGCTGCCTCTTCTTCTGTCTCCTCCGCTTCCGGTATATAGAGCCTGAGCTGCCTTGGCCAGAGGATCCTCCCCGCCATTCCTGTAAAAAGCAGTTCCACGCCGGACATGATCAGCATAAGGCCGGGCATGTAGAGGAGATAATTCAGCCCGCCGGATCCCATTTCCGGCAGAAAGTCTGTCCATGCCGGATACTTCAGAAGCACCATGAAGTTCAGGGGGATCGTAGACGGCGCCGTCATCAGAAGGATCCACAGATTTTCCCGTCCCCGGCAGAAAGGCAGGCAGGCTGTCAGAACAAAGATCAGAAGGCCGGCCGCCGCCGCAGGCATAAGGGATCCCGTAAAGACAGCCGTCATGGCGCAGGCCAGGGGCACTGCCGCAAAGACTGCCAGCATATCACTACTGTTTTTTCGCATATTTCTCCTTTCCCGGGCTCAGCCCGTAAAGAAACCTATTATACTGGCGGCCTCTATAATGATCAGAAGCGGCAGGATGATCTGTAAAGCACGGATCATACGGAGTCCTGCCAGGGTGGCTTTTCCGTTGAGGCCCCGCTTTTTCAGCTTCTCTCTGGCCCTTGGATCCCTCAGGATCCTGCCGGCCCTCGACGGCAGATCTCCGGCCCCCAGAAGCTCCGAAAAGATCTCCATTCCGTCCAGTCCGTCCGCCAGGGAAAGGTTCACAATGCCGGTAATGATATTGATGAAGGCCGCGCAGACCAGTACAAGACTGTCAAAGAGTCCCGCCTTCAGCAGAAGCAGGAAGAGTCCGGCCAGCGCCATATTGGCCTCAGGGCCGGCGACAGAGATCTGGATCCTGCGAAAGCGCCCTTTCACGCCATGGCTGCTTATCAGAACATAGGCTCCCGGAATAAAAGTGAATCAGGAGATTCCTGCTTCGAGCCAGACTCCCCCATAGGAAAGACAGGCACATGCATGGGAAAATTCATGCAGGGATAAGCCCGGGACCAGGCCGGTCACCGCACCCGGGATGGGTCCCCATCCCAGATCCACAAAGGGAAAGTCTCCCGATAAAAGGACCTGCAGGCCGAACGCCAGAAGAGGCAGCCAGAGCAGGAGCAGAAAGCGGTTCCAGCATCTGGCCAGAGCCCGGATCCTCCTGTTCTCCTTTGGCGTCACCAGGGTCCATGTGAAACTCCCAGGTCCCGTGATCCTGAACCGGATCCCGTCATCCAGAAAGCCCAATTTTTCAAAATACTCCAGGGCTTCTCAGCCTCTTCCTCTGTCAGCCCCTTCGTATTTTTATAAGGATCTCTGCATCCGTTGAGACTGCGAAGAAATCTGGCGCAGCAAATGTCCATCTCATAAAGACTGCCTCCCCTGTAGTCCAGGACATAGGATGTATATCGGTCTTTTTTCCTGAAACGCAGGTAATGACTTTTTTCGGATACTTCACCGGATGCGCCCTCCTTTCCCCGGAAAGCGGATTCTTTCCTATTGTTCTTCAAGTATAGCCTGCAGGAGCCGGACTGGAAATCAACCTGCGGTTGCATCTGCGGCCCCGCAGTCCGCACTTCCCCGGCAATTTTCCGGACAGCCCTGCATCTTTACTCTTTTTTGCTGTCCCTTTCTTTCATCCATACTATAATACGGACAGGACCTCCCTCCCGCAGGGGGGAGGACAGGATGCATTACATCTCTCAGACCTCTGAAAGGACCGCCATGAATAAAGACCCTTTCTATTCTTCTCTCTCGCAGGCCCTGGAAGCTCTCTACGGGCCGAAAATCGGGATCCTCTCCGGAAAAAGGATCTTCGGAGGCGACATCAATACTGCGGAAAGGCTGACCCTGTCAGACGACAGCTTCCTTTTCATGAAATCCAACGCCCTTTCCGGGGAAGCCATGTTCAGGGCTGAGTTTGCCGGACTTACGGCTCTTCGCCGCATAGGAGCCCTGCCTGTTCCGGAACCTCTGTGCTGCGGAAGGGACACAGACAGGGGAATCTCCTTCCTTCTTATGGAGTATGTTTCTCCCGCTTCCCGCAGAAAAGATTACTGGGAAGAGCTGGGAAGAGGCCTGGCTCTCCTGCACAGGGCGGACACTTCCTTCCTGCATGAAGGAATCCCCGGCCCCCTTTACGGCTTTCCGGAAAATAACTTCATAGGCTCTTCTTCCCAGATCAATGCCTGGAAGGACAGCTGGAGCGGCTTTTTCGCCGCCTGCCGCCTGGAGCCCCAGATCCGCATGGCTGCTCCTTCCCTTCCGGAAAGCGTCCTGCGCGCTTTCTCTGCTCTTCTGGAACGCCTGGACCGGTATCTGCCGGAACCTGATTTTCCTTCCCTCCTCCACGGGGATCTATGGAGCGGCAATGTTATGACGGGCCCGGATGGAAGAGCTGTGATCATGGACCCCGCTGCCTATGCAGGCTCTCTGGAAGCGGACCTTGCCATGACGGCCCTCTTCGGCGGCTTTCCGGAAAGCTTCTATGCCTCCTACAGGGAAGTGACTCCCATCGATCCCTCCTACAGGGACAGGAAGGATCTTTATAACCTCTATCACCTGCTGAATCACCTGAACCTCTTCGGGGAAGCCTACTACTACGATGTCCTGGCCGTTCTGAGAAAATACGCCCCCTGAAGGGGCGGCGGCCGGATGAGAGGACAGGAGACCTGAAAAGAGGCATGACCTCAGAAAAACATAAACATCATCAGAAGCAGAACCCGGAAAGATACTTAAAACAGGAAACCGGACCGGCTAAATCAAAAAGACCGTGGGGAGCGTCCGCTCCCCACGGTCTTTCAGGTTATGACTGAAGATCTAGTAACTTCTTGATTATCTCTTTACTCTTGCGCCTGCGCCGCCCATGATGGCTTCTACCTCAGAGCAGGTAGCCATGGAGGTGTCGCCGGGTGTGGTCATGGCCAGAGCGCCGTGGGCTGCACCATAGTTGACAGCCTTTGCAGGATCGCCTGTGGTCATGAGGCCGTAAACAAGGCCGGATGCGAAGGAGTCGCCGCCGCCGACACGGTCCATGATCTCCAGACCGTCATAGGCCTTGGACATATGGATCTCGCCGTCTGCCCAGCAGATGGCCTTCCAGTCGTTGACAGTAGCGGTCTTAACGGTACGAAGGGTGGTTGCGATGGCCTTGAAGTTGGGATAGGTCCTGGCTGCCTCTGCGACCATCTTGTAGTAGCCGTCCAGATTCAGCTCCTTGAGGTTCTCGTCGTTTCCTTCGACCTGCAGGCCAAGGCATGCGGTAAAGTCTTCCTCGTTGCCGATCATGACGTCAACGTACTTTGCGACTTCCTTGTTGACTTCCTGAGCCTTGGCAAGGCCGCCGATGGCAGACCACATGGAAGGACGGTAGTTAAGGTCATAGGATACGATGGTGCCGTACTTCTTTGCAGCCTTGCATGCTGCGATAACGGTCTCGCAGGCCTGCTCGGAAAGAGCTGCATAGATGCCGCCTGTGTGGAGCCAGCGTACGCCCAGAGTTCCGAAGATGTATTCGAAGTCGAAATCTTCGGGAGTAGCCTGGGAAATGGCAGTGTTGGCTCTGTCGGAGCAGCCTACTGCACCGCGGATGCCGAAGCCTCTCTCGGTGAAGTTGAGGCCGTTGCGGCAGATACGGCCGATGCCGTCGGTCTTCTTCCAGTAGATCAGGTCTGTGGAAACGCCGCCCTGCTCGATGAAATCCTTCATCAGTCTGCCGACTTCGTTGTCAGCGAAAGCGGTGATGACAGCTGTCTTCATGCCGAAGCACTTGTGCAGGCCGCGGATAACGTTGTATTCGCCGCCGCCTTCCCATGCGCGGAAGGATCTGGCTGTACGGATACGGCCCTCGCCGGGATCCAGACGGAGCATGACTTCGCCCAGGGATACAGCATCAAAGGTACATTCGGATGCGGGTCTTAAATTCAGTTCCATAATCTTTTTTCCTTTCTTCCGGATTAACCGCGGACTTCCTTAACGATATCAGCTGCCTCTTTGACCAGCTTTGTGATCTCATCGAACTTGCCTGCTTCCACAAGGCTTCCCTTGACCATCCAGGAGCCGCCGCATGCAAGGATCTTGTCATATGCAAGATACTCTTTTACGTTCTTTGCGTTGATGCCGCCGGTGGGCATGAACTTCAGATTGACATAGGCTGCTGCCATAGCCTTGATGAAAGGAAGGCCGCCTGCGGGCTCTGCGGGGAAGAACTTGACAACGTCGAGACCCAGGGAAAGGGCTCTCTCAACGTCGGAAGGAGTGCATGTGCCGGGGCATACCGGAACGCCGCGGTTGATGCAGTACTGAACCACTTCGGGGTTGAGACCGGGGGCAACAATGAACTTTGCGCCTGCATCGATGGCACGGTTTGCCTGATCAATGGTCAGAACAGTGCCTGCGCCGACGAAGAGCTCCGGATACTCAGTGGACATGATGCGGATGGATTCTTCTGCCGCTGC
>OCTX011432171.1_pt1 | contig 17474 bp, 32 predicted proteins | sample 1539691 | NCBI WGS metagenome assembly OCTX01 (sample SAMN02144231, study PRJEB22623) | gut metagenome | biome: sheep rumen | host: Ovis aries | place: New Zealand | reverse complement strand
TGGCATGTCTGACTCTAGGTCTGACCATTCTTCATCATCAATGCCGAACATAAAACTCATTCCTGAGATGTCGCCTCGTTTAACAGCTGAATATAGGTTCTTAGCTTCGCTATTATTCTCTGTATCAAGGTCAACTCTAATTCCTAGACCGTCATCATCTGGAGTTAGCTGCATAGTAGAGTTTTTAGTGTTCTTTCTTGATCTAGCTAGAGGTATCTTGCTAGTGTCATGGTTAGTTAAAAATCTAACGTCTGTAAGGTCCGCATCATCTAACGCACCTTTAGCAATAACCTCGTCAAAATAGCCGCCGATGTTAGTCTTTGATTCATACACTATCGGACGACCAACTATAATATTTCCTCTTTCTTCGTCTTCTTCTGCTCTTAGGTCGAAACAAAAACTTCGATTAGTAAGTTCGTTCTTTACCTCTTGAGCTACTTCTTTTTTATTCTTCATCTTGAAGTAATCCTCCCTCATTCTTGTTTTGGTTTTGCTCGGTGTTATTCTCTGCGTTCTGCTTATTAGATGAAACAGCTAACTGACCTTTTAGTTCTTCTAGCGGAACCATTCCAAAGGCTGTTCTTGCTTCGTTCTTATAGCAGCTCGAAGTGTCAACGAGCATATTAAAAAGCTCTATCTTCTGCGAGGTTGTCATAAAGATTAACTCGTTAGGATAGAACTTAATTTGATTACCCAATTCTTTTTCGCGCTTACTAAATATCTTCTTAGTAAACTCTTGATTTAATGACGTAATGATAGGCTCTAGTGTTTTCTGATAGAACGCGTCATATTGTTCTTTGTTATAGTCACCAGTCAAGATAGGAATTGAAACTCCAAAGTGTCTCAATATCTTTTCGTCTATAAACTTAAGAGTTCCTTCATCCACTAACTGAATCTTGTTCTGAAGTGGTATAAACTCGCCTTGCAGATCTAATCCAATAATGCCGCTCTCATTGTTCTGGAGTTTTTCCTCGAACTCTTTAATGTTCGCTTCCATCTTGCCTTTATCTAAAACAGTGTTATATTTCATAACTCCATTGATAGCATAAGAACTATCTAAGGCTTTAGATACTCCATTAAGAACCTTATCATTTAGATCTAACGTCTTAACCAATTCTTTATAGCTGGCTCGACCGTTCTCGTCACCGCCCATAAAGTCGTTTCTGTAATAGTCTTTCTTAAGGTGAATCACATCCTCGTAAGGAAGAGTGGTTTCATAACCATTAGGAAACTTAAACTTCACAAACAACTCGCCAGTGTTCTCATCTTGCAAGAACTCTGTTGTCGAAGGTGAAATCGGATAAAGACCAGTAATTGTTTTAGATCCGTTTTTGTCCTTCTTCCAGGTCTTAACGACAAAAGTGTTTTGCTTAACGAAGTAACACCTCATCATTCGCTCGATTAGGTCCGACTGGGTCATTCTATCGTTAGGCTCTAATAGAACTGTCGCTGTTGCCCCTTTATTAACTGGGACCGGCTCTGTTCCATCATAAGTTATGTGTTTAATGTTTAACTTCTTAAGCTCAAGGACTATGCAATCTATCGCTTGTCTAACCACATCGCTAACAAAGATATCTTGACCGTACATCGAAAATATCGGTGTTCGGTTATTGAGAATATCTGCGTAGATTTTATGGTCTTTTTGCCCTCTAAACTTTTTTATAAAATCTGTTAAAATACTCACGACTAAACTCCCTTTTTATAACATTAAAAAACGGAGCCTATTGCTCCGCTTGTAATATTGACATCATTTCGTCTCGGTGTCGTCTAAACACCTCGTATAAAATTATTAAGGTGACAGCACCATCTATCCTTCGCTTTTCGTTATTGCTAATCTTGACACACATTATGTTGCCGAGACTGTCTATCTGGATAGATGCGTTACCGAGACACCATCGGTCCATATCGTTTTGATTATAGTTAATTGATCTAGATTTTAACTCTGCCTCAACTAACTTCATCGGCGAACTCATTACATACTTGTTCTGATAAATCATCTCAGTCGCAAATCCGTAATAGTTCATTCTGTCGAGAAACGTCTTCGCGTATCTTTGGTCATAGCCACACATCAATAGTCGGATATCGTACTTGTCATATATCTCGAAAAACCAGTCGGCTATTTGTGAGATATCGATTTCGTTTCCTTCGTGTATTGTTAGAATACCATCCTTCGCCCACTCGCTATACTTAGCACCCGATGACTCGTCTGGGCTTTTTCTCAACTTCGTTTCTGGTATCCAGTAATGAGAATAAACATACCTAGTGTCATCGCCTGGGCGCATTAGCAAGATTTTGGCATTCGATAGATCCGTCGTCGCTGATAGGTCGACCGCTCCGATGCATATCTGACCTCTAAACTCTTCTAGGTCAAATATCTGTTGCTCATATACATAGTCCTCTCTCATTAGCCAGGACTGAGCAGCATTCTGTTTAATGTTGAAGTCCTTACACAATGTCTGCATCCTAGTCGACTTTTGTATTTTGGACTTTTCCAGTTCACCTCGAATAAAGCTCGCCTTCTTCACGACACCGAGAGAAGGGTTAGCCTTTTGCCATGAGCGTTCATCCTGCCATACCTCTTCCTCGCTGTCCTGGGTATATAGCCAGGGCAAATACGAATCATCTTCTATTTCTTCTCGCAGTACACCTCTAGCATAAGCTAACTCTTGATCAAGATAACCTTTATCGATCACTCCCTCGGTCGTTAAATTAAAAAACAAAGGCTCGATTTTTGTAGACATTGACTTTTCGCAAGCGCCGGCAATTTCATCATCCTTCGCATCGTGCGACTCGTCCATGTATGTCTTATCTATGTTTCGTCCGTCCTTGTTTTGTGTTTTGGCGGACATCTTAAAAATCTTAGTATCGTTTTTCTTGTTAGAGATGTTCTTTAAGTTCTTATGAGTGAATCTCATCTTAGGGTCGAGACGCTTTCTCATTCCTTCGATTTCACTCCAAAGTAAATCTGCTTGTTTATCATCGTTAGAGGCGCAGACTATATCCATACCTCCGTCGCCACAACGCAAATCAAAATGAGCATCACCAGCCATCATTGTTGTCTTACCATTTTTACGAGCAATCAACAATAACACTTTTTTAAATCTGCGAATCCACTTGTCATTCTCTTCGCTGTAAACTTTAAAAGAATACACAACCTCAAAAAATGCCTTTTGCCATAGCATAAGTTTTAGCGGTTTCATATAAAATGGGTTCTTACTCTGCAAGCAGAGATTTTCCATAAAGTCGATTCGTAAATGTGCCTCGTCTGTTTCGTATCTGTATCTGTCACTCTCTAAATCGTCAATCAATCTATCGAGTTCCGTCATCAGCTCTTGGCCCACGACTATATTTCCGCTTCTGCATTCCTCGTAGTATTCCTTTAAGTAGCAATTATTATCTACCATAATTTTCTAAGAACTTCTGGACTGGATCTTCTTCCATTCCTTCACTTTCTCTTCGAATAGCTGATGATAATATTCGAATGCCATTCATATAAGACTGCGACAATTCCTTATACTGCTTGGCTGCAACTGTCGCCTTCTGTTTTTGTGGATTTTCAGGATGAACACTAATGAACGGATAGTCTTTAAGCTCAGCCATCTTGTTTTCGATAAAGATTAGCTCTTCGATTAGTTGCTCAAGAACTATTCGCTGTTCTTCCTCTACGAACTCTAATAGAGATCGCAAGTCTTCGGCTCTGCTCATAAGTTCTTCCTCGTTCTCTTAAAATCTTCTTCTTAAATTTTCTAAAAAAAATGAAAAATGGGGTCCGTGTGGAAACAAGGCCCACTTCCAGTCTCCCACGACGCGTTTATATTCGCCGACCCCCGGGGGTTATCCCGCGAAGTCACGAAAATATTTCTCGATAAATCCGCACCATTCATCATTCTTTGCTCTAGATAGACAAGTTTCTTTGTCTGTGTCTATGTGTATAAGCTCTGCGCCTAGTATTTCTGCTAGCCTCTCACGTTCCATCTTGTTCGGATAACCACCGATGACAAATGCTTGAGACCAATTACCTAGTCGCATTTTTATTTGTTCTAAAATAGTATCACGTATAGCGAACACGTTTCTCTTCAACGCGTCTGGCTTATGATACTTATCACTATTGGTTATGCATTCCCATATTGAATCCATATCCATTATGATATCGCCATAGCCAGCAACCTTATTAACCCAGGTTGATTTACCAGCGCAAGGTGAACCATAGACTATAAATACTTTTCGAAGTCCGCTATAACCGAATCGCTTATGTAACTTATTATGCGTCTCGTGCGATATGATCATAATATTATCTGGGTTAAGACTTATGTTTCTATCGTTTACGTTCTGTTCTGTTAGTTCTTCTTTGTGATGTAATACTATATCGTATTTCTTAACGATAGGTTTACCAGTCACTTCATCGTGAACTGTTCCATCTTCTTCGATGCGTTGTCCGATAACAACCTCTCGAAACTCTTGCCATTCTTTAGATCTATAAAAATCTCTTAAGCTATTAAACATATCATCACCAGTTGTTCTCTTCTGCTATCTTCTCTTTGAGCTTTAACTCTTCTCGCTTAAGCTCGATAACTGCTGGATCATCGGACCATTTTGTTTTACCGTCGTCGAACTTATCCCAGTTTTTAAGTAGTATCATCAATGCTTGCATACTTCCTGGGTCATCCTTGATTACTTGCTCAACTAACTCCATCTCGCCAGTCTCTTTGTTGAGCGCGTACTCTTCTTTGGTTACCTTCGTGCCACCAATAGCTCTAGCATATAACGTCTGCTTAAGTCTTTTAATCTTACCAACGCGTCCGCCATCTAATATATCTGCCAGTTCTTTATGTTCTGAAACATAACGATAGAATGTAGTCTTAGGTATACTTAATGCTTTTATTATTTCGTCGTTAGTATATCCACTCTCAACTAATTCTTCTATCTCTTTTAGTCGAGGCTTAACTAACTCGCTATATTTTTCTTTTGCCATTCGCCTCACTCCCTTCGCCTCACATACAAAAAGCACCTGGTAAATCTACCAGATGCCATTGTATTTCCGTAACACAGACTAAAGGATTACGTCAAGCAAGGTGTGAAAGTAGATGCCTTCTCGCATCTTTTCACGGTATCAGTTTAGCACCTAACCTAGTGACATTCAATGACATTTACTGACATTTACTGACATCTTTTAAAATACCCCTAACCGAGTTCCAAAAGTTCCAAATATATTATTAGAGCCTCAGCCCTACCAAGACTGAGACCCTAACAAAATAAAAAATAAAACGGGAAAGGTTTATATATCTTCTGCGTATAGGGAACTAATAAAACCTTTACGCATGCCTAACTTTCAATATCTGTTAATAGGTTTAGCTCTATATACTCCAGAGCATCACTATATAATCTATAAGTGTGTCTAACCGAATATCCGAACTCATCAGCTATCGCACCAATAGTATTCATAGCGATAAAGTATCTATGCATCACTCGCTCTTGCATCGGATCTGGAATTGACTCGATAACCTTTTTATTCTCGAGCATAATCTCGTTATACTTCGAATAGAGTTCGTCTATCTCTTTTTCAATATCACAAATGCTAGCGATGATATCTGGCTCAGCTCCACCAATATTAGATGACTTAACCTTGTCGGTCTTTAACTGGACCGCCTTATTACCAAGCATTCCCCTTAGGTTTTCTATCTCGGCTTCCTTATCCTCTATCTTTTGCTTAATATAATATGGTCTGCTGAGATACTTCTTCGCATTACTTCCAACTTTTACTTTATCGCTCATTTAAGACAGTCCTCCTAATATCTGTTCTCAGCTAATGGCTGAAACTCTTTTTTGTCTTTAATGTGTTTATAGAACGGGCAAGCCTTAACCGTACCGTCGCTATATCTAAACTTAGTATCTTCTAGCGCTAAGCAATAACCGTCTTTAGTTATGCAAGCGCAACTCATCCGTTCTTGTTCGCACTCTACTAACTTACTTCGCATCTTCCTCACCTCTTGAATATTGTTCTCTAATATTCTCTAGCCCTTCTCTAAGTATCGCTTCAGCTTGAATGGCTGTTTTGCCTTCAGCTTCTTCGAATACTGAGTCTATATAATTAACTATTGTCGTTGTTGCTTCGCACATTTTTTACTATATCCCTTCTAATATTTCTTTACTCTCACACGGAGTCCAAGCTATAATATCTTCTTCCTTAATCAATTTAGTATTCGGATAAAAGTGATCTTCAGCATCTTCTTTCATTCGCGCCTTTTCTATGTGACCATATTTATCTAACCAGAAAACATATTGTTCAAATGGCGGAACATCATCGCTAGGATATATACACTTTGATCCTTCATAGAAACAAGGATGATATTTATTACAATCCTCTTTTGTTATAATTCTTTCCATTCGTTACCGCCCTTCTAATAGCATCGCCTAATATTTCTCTGGTCTTGTCACTAAATCCACTTCGTTTTAGTCGCCTAATAATTATTCTAGCTCTGACACTATTTATTATTCTTCTCATCCTTACTTTTCCTTAAACTTTTTATAATTGCGTTTATCCGCTTTGAATAAGTCCTCGCATCATCCATCATCGATTTTTTAATTGACTCTAATTCCTTTATTGTGTCATCTATCGTGTACTCTGGCTCTTGCATCTTAAACCTCTTTCTTATCTTTGTATTTATAATATTTACTTAATCCGAATAGTACGATAACTGGAATTAAAGCTATTACGAATGCTATTCCGATAGTCGCGTATAATTCTTGCATTACTTCTAAATTCATATCGTAAAACGGTTGATGTACTGTCATTGCGAAACCTCCATTCTGTCATAGATTATTCTCTTATCTGTTTCAGCTTTATAGAGTTTAGGTAATATTCCTTCATATCCAGCCGGAAGCAAAGTATATCCATCCTTAATTGTTTCGTCCTTACCGAAACTCACCAATAGTTTATCTCTCTTATAAAAGTTTATTGTTGCCATAGTTTAATCCTCATAATTAAGTATTCTTATTGCTGAACCTAATACGTTTCTAATATGTTTAGCTTGGTCCATGTTTAATGTCATATTTATAACGTGTTCGTGTTGATGGTAGTTATAAAATTTTATTTGTGAATTAACAAAGTCAAACATTATATTTAATTCATCTAACAACCCTTTTAATATTTCTGGCGATATTGCCAGTTTTTCAATATCTCTTTTTATATCGCCTAAATCACTAGCTATTAAAGTGCGTGATCTTTCATCTCGTAAATACTGTGTTATTAAACAATCAATCATTTTTATAATTTCTGATTTAGTTGTAATCATTTTCTCTTTATCGCTCATTACGTCATCCTCCTAACTTAACGTCTTCTTGTAATCGTCTTCTAGTTTTTCTAATCCCCTTTTGTGTTGATCTAAAGTGTATTTATAATTCTTAATACATAAGTTAATTGTCTCAACTTCGTCACTATTCAGCCTATACTTCTGCTTTATCTTCCTTAATGTGTCGATTCGCTTATTTATCTGCTTAATAAAATGCTCATCGGTCTTTTTAAGAAATGCGAGAAGCTCTGGACTCATATTCGCCTCTATTTCGATAGGCTGTCCGTCTGCTGTGCTGTTCTTGATAGCTTCCATCTGGTCTGGATTTATCTCGACAGTGTCTTCGTCGCTTATGTCAAATTTCTCGCCAGTTATTTCGTCGACCATATATATTTTGGGTTTATCCTTCTTCTTAGCCATCGTCATCCTCCTAGCCTAAACATTTTTCTGCTAATCTTTTTATCTCTTCAATCTGATCAGCATCATAATCTAATTTCACATAAACAACAAATTCCTTTGTCTTTTTATCTAACTCTAAAACTAATTCTTCTGGCCTAACTGTCGATTGAGATATGCTATGCATGTTTATATATAAAGCTAGTTTTTTGAAAAAGTCAGTAATTGGAGTTTCTCTCTCTGTTGACCATTGCCATTTAGGATAATCTTCATAAATCATCTCGAATAACTCAGCTGACTTCCGTTGATTTAATCTTCCGATTTCATAAGTTCTAGTCATACTTCGCCGCCTTCCAAATAAGTTTACATCCACACTCACACTGTTTAGGTTTCTGTTCCTCGTTTAGTATCTTGTTACATCTCGGACAATGTGGAATATATTTTCCTTCTTCGTTTTTCTTATAGATCATATTCATAATAACCACCTATTGTTTATCCTTTATCTGATCCATTACCGAGCCATCTAGATTATCCATTACGTTAATTGAGCCGATATTACTTAAAAAGCAACTCTTATGAAAGAACGTCCAAACTCCGCGTTTAGATTTCGAATATTCTATCTGGTCATTTTCTATATCGCTCTCATAGATCTGTTTATTACAAATCGAACAACGATTATTCTTACCATCCATGTGTTTTTTAATAATTGTCTCTTTGCTTGGTTTCATAGCTGTAAACCTCCAAATCTATGATATAGTCCCCGCCGACTTATATCATTACTTCTTAGTTCCCTATTAGCTCGCGCTAATCCTACCCATTGGTTACTTGTTAACGGACCATAACCCCCTCCAGTTATAATCCCGCTTATCAACTCATAGCGGTTATCTAGAACCGGCTTGCCGAGGCATGCCGCCGCTAAGCTGACTCGCTGTTGCCCTTTAGAGTCACTCTAAATAGTGTACGTCACTTCCTAATTGTTTATGACTTCGTCTTATCGAATGTCTTATTATTATTCTCTATGTGATAATTTAAGTTGTGTATCTGAGAATCTATTACTCCTATTTCCGATTCGCTTAAGCTATATTTGCTTTTAATATCTTCCAAGACTTTAATTTCTCTTTTAATATCTTCGTGCATATCATTCATTATGCCTTCAAAGAAATCTAACACCTCAGAACTTGGTTCTATTTCGAGTTCAACAGTTCCATCTTGCCAATGGCGGCCATGTTTTTTAGATCCTAATGCTTGCTGAACACTTGTAACTTCCATTGTTAAATTACCAACTTTAATTTTGCCTTCATCCCTAATATCTCTTATTCGCTCTATATCCTTAATATCATCTAGTAATTTATCTTGGTTAATCCATCCTCTAGCTAAAAGCCAATTTAAAAATTTATGCTCAACACTGCTGAAACTTCTTACTTGTTTCGCTTTAAAATCTCTAATATAATCATCAAAAGTATCAACTACTTTATTTCTTACTACCTTGCTTATCATCCTTTTATCCTCTCATTATCTCGTTTTATTTGTTCGGCAGCCCTAAGGAATGGATACTTTCTATTATCGCACTCCATAGGACACATCGGACACATACATCCATCCGTTATAGCTCTACATCGTTTTTTTAAGAGCTTTATTATCCTTGCCTAGCTGATTAGCTAACGATATAGCTTTTCCGCTTGTATTTTTCTTATGTTCAATAACTCATCCGCGCTAATGTGAAGAGTTAAGCATAGTCTTCGAATAGTGTCGCTACTACAAGTCCGCTGCCTTCCAGATGCTAGATCATAAATAGTGCTTCGTCTTACTTTAGCTATTCTAGATATCTGGACGATAGTCTTATCCGATTCAGCTATTGCTTGCTTTAATAAATATCTGTTAATCATCCTTGTTACCTTCGCCCTTTAATCTGATACCATAGCTCTTGCTATATCCCTTCATAATCTCTTGGATGTTCTTTCTCATCTGGCGACTGTAATAATCCTTTTCGTCTAAATAGATAAAGAGTGTCCCTTTGTCTATATCCACTTCTAATCCTCTATCTTGTAACAGTTCTAAATAGTCATTCATCTCTTTACCTCTTATGTCGTTTATTATTCCGATTACAGTCTCGATTATCATTACAGCTGAAAAGATAAATCCACCTATAATCATTAAATACATTAAAATTACTTTTGTTATCATTGTCGCCACTTCCTCTAAATGTTTATTTTTAGCAATTTAATCAGCATTTCTGCACAAAATGTGCAAATATCGTTCTTAAATTGTCGTTTTTCTAGTTTTAACTAGTCGTATTTCTTCTAATTCCTGGAACTAATAATTTAACCAGCGGGCAGCGGAGCGCCAAAGATGTTGTAAGGCTAATATGCTATTAACCTAAGATTATTTAATTTAATCAAAGATAATTTTATGAGAAATCACTTTTTCTAATAATAATTGTATTTACCTTTGACACCGCCCGCCGATTTTTAAAAAACCATTATCACGATCAAGCAAAACTTGTAACAAATGTAATACTCCATCCAATACGTTGGATTATGTAAGGACACAACGGGATTGTGTCATTTTTAGTTACCGATAACGGTTTTCATAGTGTGGAGCATTAAGGTCATGGCAATGTTCCAGGACTCGCTCGCTTAATGCCCCGATATAATGAATCGACCCTTCCGGGAGCCGAACCATCATCTAAATAATGTCGTTGGATCTAACGTAAGCAGCAGCTCGATATTAAAATGCATCCGATAATGATTACCACCATTACCACCGCGCATGCTCCGATTAGACATCCAAACACGTCGTCGTCTTTATTCTGTTTTCCTTCCTGGTCCCTCGTCGTTGGATCTAACGAATCTCTCATCCTAATTCCTTCCTCACAATCTTCTTTGCCTTCTGCAAGCCAGATATATAATACTGGTTTACTTCTGGATAGGTTCCTTGCTCAATTCCTTTTTCTGCTCGTTTGATGTCTTCGTTTATCTGGTCGATTATGCTTTTAACTCTAAGCAGATGATAGAGCTTATACACTGCAACGTATCCGATAGCTGCTATTGCTAGGACCAGGGCTATTGCTATTGCTATTAGGTTTTCCATAAGTGTTTCCTTTGCTAGTTCTATAAATCTTTTATTTCTTCGTCAAACTCTGATATGAACTTCTTTAGCAGCTCTGCTATTCTTGCTGTGTGTTCTTTGCTTAGATGAACTGGATGTGATTCTCTAACACCACCTTGATCAGTAAATATTAAAGTGCAATTTCTATAATTATCCTCTTCATCTTTATTTTCCTCATAGCAAGATATTAAATAATCAATATTATCAATATAATCTGCTTTAGCTCCTATTATTGATGCTTCACTTCTTTTCATTGTTTATTCCTCCTATTCATCTATAACCCCCTAGATTACCAGTGATTACCAAAAATCTTAAAAAATTACCTTAGGTGGTAATCTTCTATAACATCGATAAATAGTACGTTATAGAAGATTTATTTTTATAGATTACCAAATTACCTAGAAAATAGCATACGCATACGAGACTAAAAAATATTTTCTATTATTTTTTTTATTACCTCATACGTATATATGTTCCGAAAAAGTGGTAATTTGGTAATTTTTCTCTATAAGCCTTTATTTATCGGACTTATACGATTACCTTTAGTGGTAATCTTTAGGTAATTTTGGTAATTTTATTGGTAATTAAACGGTGGTTCTACGTCATTTTGTTCTAAATAATCATCTTCATTTAAAAATCCGTCTTTGTCTTTATCTTCCTTTTTCTCTATTATGAGTCCTATACACTTAACTGAAGATCCATTTAAGTTAATTGTCTTGTTCTTAAAATCAATTAAATCTCGTCTTTCGCACCAGGCCTTAAACGAATTACTCTCGTTTCCAGCTTCCTTAACCCATTTATTGAAATATTTAGTAGCAACATAAGCTATATTGTCATCATGTTGTTTAATATATATGCGCCCGTAATATGGCGAGGAAGTTGGTAATTCTGGTTGTTTTGATTCGCCTTTATATACTGCAAAATTGCTTTTTGAATAACTCATAATCGTAGATACTAGCTCGTCATAAGTTCTAGCATTTTCATCAATATCTTCCTGGGACTTAAGCAGTTCATAACACTTACTAAAATCTAATCTAATCTTATCTTTAAAGAAGTGTTTTTCTAATAGCTCATCAGCTGCTAAGACTGTCGCCATTGGTTCTAGTTGTTTATTTTCTTTTACCTCGTTTCTCTTTTTAGTCTCAGCTTTTAATTTGTTGAGATATTTTTCATATAGTTTACGAATATGATCTTCGCCAAGTTCTCTAATTAGATTTATAAACTTCTTACCTAAGAACCCATAATTTTCTTTTAGTATGTTTACAACATAGTTTCCGTTTTCGAATATATATCCATCTTCCATCTCAACGTCGATTACTCGGTTAATGGCTCCAGCCCTGGTATGCTCGTCAATTATGTTTCGTTCACAGTTAGTTAGAATCGCACACTTCCATTTTGACTTCTTGTTAATACCGAGTTTTGCGTTAGATCTACTCTTGCCACCGTCACAGAGCTGATAAACCAAATCCGAGAAACTGCCATCGTACTTGTCTGACATCTGGGATAAGTCATCTATCATTACTGGAAAGTTATTAAGAAAATCACTTCGAACTTCTAAAGCTGTTGTCGTGGATCTAGAATTAGAAATGTACTCGCCATCTGGATTACCATAGATAGAAGTTGCTAGATATAATGCTACTGTTTTACCCTTACCGGTCTCGCCCCAGAGGTTCACGATGAACGATAATGTTCCTAGTTGTTCAATTAGAACCGATGCTAGTGCTGCGGCCATGTATATTCTAGGTTCAAACCTTCCGTTAGATCTAATGTCCTTAACGAGATTAAACCATTCAACATAGTCGCCCTTCTCGCCAATGGAATCTATTATTCCGCTGAAGTTTTCCATTGAGTCAATTTCAATATTTCCTTCGTATGGAACGAACTCGCCATTTATCCATCCGAGTTTCGATGTCGATTTAATATTTCTAATATTGTCAGTGTTAAGGTTATAAGTTTCTAGGTCAGCCAAATATCTAACCATTGCTTTTGCCGATTCCGAAGTGATGACAATACCTTTAGCAGATAATGCATCCACTATCTTCGAAAACGATGCAATTAGATTTTTCTCGACGATCATATTTTTCCATTGACCGTTCTTTTTCCAAACTAACTTAACGGTTTCAGTTCCGTCTTGGACGTTTTCCGAGAACTGTTCAATATAGATAGGATGCGGACACGCGTCTAGCTTTCCTCGTTCTGTATAGCCCACAACTCCATTATCTGTAACGTGCCAAATGCCAGTATTAAATTTAACGTCGCACTTTTCATCATCAGTAAAATCATTTTGTCTATTCTTTGACTCTTCGGCTTCTATCTCGCGCTTTTCCTTCTTAGCTGCTGCTAACATCTTGTCAAATGGACCAGTCTGTTTAAGCTCTTTAGCTTTTAACCTAGCTAAGCTAATATCAGATTCTCGATCTAAGTCATCTGGAATACTGACTAGCTCAAGATAAAAGTCTTTATCGAGTATTTGTTCAACTGTTAAATCTTTATACTTATTAGCCATTACAATCTATAATTCTCAGCACCTTCGAGCTTTTGAAATAAATAATCTAGTTTATTAACTGCGTTACACCATCTGTCAGATAGTGGTTCGGAGTTATTCTTAATAAACCGATAGATTTTTATATCTCGAAGAGTTGATTCCCTTTCTCGTTCTTGTATTAGTCGTTTTTCATCCTCATAATCCGCTTGTTTCTTTGCGGCCCTTTTTCTATGTTTTAATTGCAGCTTGTTTAATGTCTTCTTTTGTTTTCGTTCATATTCCCCGCCCAGTAACAGAAACGCATCCTTGAACGAACACCCCTCCATTCTCTGTACGAAGTCAAAGATATCGCCACCAGCGCCGCAACCGAAACAGTAATAGGTCTGCGTACTGTCATAAACCTTCAAACTTGCCGAGTTATCGCCTCGGTGAAACGGACACTTCACGAACCCGTTTCTGATCCGCAACCCGTAACGGTTTTGGATAATGTCCCTTATTGGATACTGGGCCTTTATCTGATCACTGTTCATAATCCACCTCAAGTAGTTTTAGGATGGTCTTAGCGATAGATTTTTTGTTGCAGAATAAAAACTCAATGCCATAGGCGATATGCGCCTCGTAAATTTTATTCATCAATGCCTTACCAGAGACCTTGCTATATTTTGGTTTCCAGTTCTTGATATCTTCAATCGATTTAATCGAATAACCATGCTCACATAGAATTATCAGCTTTATACCTTGTGCCCTGGCCCTTCGTATTTCACGATAGAAACGCGTTCTATCCTTACTCATCATATTTATAACCAATTCGTCTAGGTTTTGTTTTCGGTCGATAATTACTTTGTGGTTCTCTTTCGCATAGTCGCCACAGTCTAGTTTTTCAACTTTGTAATCGATAGATTTCTTGTCGAAATATTCTAGAATGTGGTTGTTCTTTTTCTCGCGTGTATCAACTATAAGCATTGAGTTTATCCTTCCTCATTTATGGCTAAACTGCTACGGGTTCCGTATGAAATTCATTTAGTGAGGACGGAATGCCAAGCAGCAGTCTAGCCTATTAGCAGCCTAACTGTTATGAAAAACTTATGACAAAGTCTTCCTAGATCATTAACCGTTCATTATGAACAAAAATTACAACTATAAAAAAATATCCAAAGGAGTAGTTAGGCTGTTAATATCTCTATCGCACTATCTAGAAATTGATAGGTAAGCCATCATCTTCGCCTTCTGGGACTTGCATAAATCCGTCATCAGCTGAAGGTTTAGGCTCGTCATTAGAATCGGAATTATCGTTAGATCCGTTATCAGAATTGTCCTTCTTAGGTCCGCAGAAATTAAAACTATCAGCCTGACAAATCGTTCTAGACTTCTTGTTACCTTCCTGGTCTTCCCATTGCTCTGTTATCATTCTGCCTTCTACGACCAGTTCTTGTCCCTTCTTGAAGTATTTGCTCAAGAACTCTGCATTGTGCCTCCAAGCCTTAACTCTTAAGAAACATTTAGTTTCAACGTCCTTATACTTATCGGACCAAGCGACAGTCACTTCGCAATATGCGACATCGCTCTGAGTTTTCTTTAGTTCTACGTCGTCAGTTAGTCTTCCTTGTAATACGATTCTATTTACCATCTTCGTTACCTTCCTCTTCTTGTTTTTGCTCTTCCTTTAGTGCATGAGCGCACTCCATACAAAGAGTCTTTCCAAATTGTTTCTTGCTAGCAGTAGCTATCTGTTTAGGACTGTGGCCGGCGCTAGTCTTGATTTCAGATCCGCACTCATCACAGATGTAAGTTTTACTATCTGGAGCAGTAGATCTAATTCTTATACAGTCGTGAATATCGCCGAAAGCCTTAACCCTATCTCGATAGAGTGACACTTTCTTTCCGACCCAGTCCTCAATATACGGACTGCCGACTGCTGCTGCTATTCGACCTTTATTGGTTGTGTTTAGTATCATTGGTTTTTCAGCTTCTTTAAACCAAACTACAAACTTCTTATCAGTACCCTTATCGGTCTTAATTTCCTTATCTTGTTCGTATGACTTAATTGTTAAAACTAAGTCGTCTTTTTCTGGAAGGTCCCACTCGCCGAGATAGTTTCGGTCCGTAGTTTTTTTCCAGTGAGTGTGTGTTTTAGTTGCCATTGTTTATACCTCGCTTTCCGTTAGATTGGATGTCGTGTTACTATCTTTACCTTATTCTTCGTTAGATTTATTTATGTCTTTAATTTCGTCTTCTCTCATTGCAAGAAGTTTATTGATAACAATCTCAATAGTGTCATGATAAAAATCGCCAATAATACGCGTTAATTTAACTCTAGGCTCTAAACTTAAATCTTCTACTGATCCATCACCAGTTCCATTAGGTAATAGGTCCTTTCCTTTTAGCCATTTTATAAATTCTTTGAAAAATAACTCATCCAGCCCTTCATATCTAATCGAATCTAGATTTAAGAATTTTCTTTCTACGCAACAGTTCGCAAAAACGCGCTTAAGCTCATCTGGAAAGATAAACAAGTGCGGATAGTTTCCATATGTACCCAACACGTTTTCCAGCTTGCCTCTTATTTCTTTTGGATATTTATTTTCTTCACTAACGAAATATTTTGAAAACTCACATATTCTATTTAGAAAACTTCTATAAACAAGAGCGCAATCTTCTTCTGTTAAATGTTTCTTTTGGGCTGGTCTTTCCTCGTCTTGCATAAAATCAAACTCTTTTACACTTCTTTCTGATTCCTTACTTTTAAACATAATTCTTTACCTCAATAATCCTTTATTTTAGTTATAATCATCGCCACATAACTCGGTGACGTTGTTATATTTGCCTTCGTACCCGTACCAGTTATCGTTTTTCTTACAGTCTGCATAGAGTCCTAAGAATAGTCTAAACTGGTCTAGTCCCTGGTTAATAAACTCGTCATTGCAAATGTAAACTCTCACTGCGTAAGGCGGTTTCTTTTCCTGGGCTACGAATGCGAATCCATACTCTTCCATCTCGTTTTGGAACACACCTTCGCGATACATTCCAGCCTGGAACTTGTAACCATACTTTCTGCAAGAATGTTCAAAGTGACCGTCCTCGCAACTATCAGTTGTCTTGTAATCTACGATATACTTCTTACCGTTCCATTCAGATAAACAGTCTGGTCTAACCTTACACTCTTCGCCAGTATCGGCATCGGTCCAAAAGTATGAAACTTCGTGGACTGCGTTCTTGTTATGGAGTAGCTCGTTTGCTACCTCATTATTCTCGATAGTCTCAGCCATTTCTTTTATAACGTCAAAATCCTCTTGTTTGATTACTTCCTTGCCCTCATTCTCTTCGCAGAACTCTTCCCATATCTGCTTACCTTCTTTGGTCCTTCTATTGACCGCTGGAGCTACTGCGTACTCATTTTCGAAATCGTCTTTTTCTAGGATGTACTTATGACTAGCTCCGCCAAAGATTAGCGCTGGAGTTCGTTCCGACGGATGCTCACTCGCATATTTGAAGTGCTGCGGTGACTGTTTGAATTTCCATAGATCCGAGCGACTAACTGCTGGATGTTTTCTATACTCGTCGTTACTAATATTTTTCATTTAAACTGCTCTCCCTTCCTTGTCGTAAACTACTCTGGCGCTAAAGTCATATTGATGGCCATAATAGTCGCCAATTAGTCTGTGTCGTGCGTTGTTTATTGCTTGCTTTTCTGATACCGCTCTAGTCATTGTTACTACGTTGCCTTCACGGTCCTTTACTTCGTATAAAAATCGTTCTTTTGGTTGTTTCATATAAACCTCCTAATCTAATAAGTGTTGATATTAAATCTATCGAGGTGTATAATGATATTAAGCATTTTGGTTAGTGCTTAGTCGTTAGATTTTTTGTCTAGCGGCTTTTTATTTTGCTTAAAACCATACATCGTGTTCACCTCTCATAATTGCTAGTATCTCGTTATCTGTAAATTGCAAGACATCATTAAGCTGTTCAAGTTCTTGTATTGTGAACTGTTCTGGGTTCTTAATTTTTCTAGATAGAGTCGACTTAGGTATGCGAACTCTTTTCGATAACTCTTTTTGATTTAATCCAGATCTACCTATTGCTTGTTCGATGGCTTGCTTTCTTGTTAACATTTTTCCTCCGCATCGCTGATCACATTCTTGTCGCCTTCAACGTGCTTGATAATAACTTTTTGTGATCTGCGCTTATTCTTAGTC
>OCTX012279889.1_pt1 | contig 17483 bp, 16 predicted proteins | sample 1539691 | NCBI WGS metagenome assembly OCTX01 (sample SAMN02144231, study PRJEB22623) | gut metagenome | biome: sheep rumen | host: Ovis aries | place: New Zealand | reverse complement strand
TTTAATTTCCACTTTTAAATTGGGTTCGTGACCGGAGATGGCATCGGGGCTGACTGTAAATCAGCTGCATCGCGCACGGGGAGTTCGAGTCTCTCAGGGCCCACACAGTATTAATAAATTTAAAAGTTAAGAGTTATGAAGGATTATTATTATTGCTATAACGAAGATGATAGTAATTATAGCAAGCCGACGTAACCGAAGTGGTCTGTAAAACCATTCTGCTCTATCAAATCTCGGTATTGGCCTCTAGCAGTAAGTAGGTTCGAATCCTACCGGCGGCACCCACATGAACTTATGATGAGAATTATTTGGAAGCTAAGTAGAATATTACATAAAGAGTTATAAGCTTCCTATATTGCCGGTTTATCACAGTATATTGGTAACTGTAGCCGCCCCGTACAGGCGGGTTCAACTAATCGAAAGTATATAGCTCGAGACAATATATATGAATAGAAGTTGAATATGTGAATAGGTTCGATTCCCACGATGGCACAATGATGACCCCATAGCTTAGTGGTAAAGCCCGTGACTTTTAATCACGTGACCTGGGTTCGATTCCCAGTGAGGTCACAAAAAATAGTTTTAATATATAATGTTTAATTGTAAATATTGTAATAAAGAATGTAAAAATTTAAATTCGTTACATAATCATGAAAATTTATGTAAAGAAAATCCAAATCATAAAGAATCTAATTTTATTAAATTTAACAAAGATACTTCTCGTAAGCATTCAAATCAATATATAAAAGCTAAAGAAGAAGGAAAAAAAATTGTTATGTCGGATGAAACTAAACAAAAAATATCTTGGATAGGAAAACATCATTCTGAAGAAACAAAACAAAAAATTTCTAAATCAAGAAAACAATATTTAGATGAACATCCCGATAAAGTTGGTTTTGTAATTAATCATTCTTCTAAACAAAGTTATCCAGAAAAATATTTTGAAGAATTATTTACTAAAGAAAATATTCCATTAAAATATCATAAACAAATTGATAGATATGAATTAGATTTTTATAATGAAGATTTAATGAAATATGTAGAAATTGATGGAGAACAACATTATTCAGATTATATGATTCAACATGATAAAGAACGTAATGAATATTTAAAACAAAAAGGTTGGGAAGGAATTAGAATACGTTGGTCTGAATATAAAAAAATGAATAATGATGATAAATATAAAGTAATTAATAATATAAAAGAATTTATTAATTGCTCTCATGGCGTTTAACGGTTCAGCGTACCAGACTCTTAATCTGTGAGGTCAGGGTTCGAATCCCTGTGAGAGCACATTTAATTTAAGTCGATAATCTTGGTTCGAATCCAAGACGAGGTGGCAGAGAAATAGCTTAGAAAAATAGTTTTAGGTAAGCCTTGGTTGACAACGGAAGGTTCTTATTAAATTAAATTTAAATATCGCGGAAGCAGTGTGTTGGTCGCATACAAGGCTCATAACCTTAGTGGTGGAGTTCAAATCTCACTTCCGCAACAAAGCTCCTTTAAATACTTACAACTTGGGAAGATATAGCAACCTGGCCCAGAGGTTACTGACGGTTGAGTTGAAATTGATACTACGGGGACATACGTAGATTTATGTACGAAGTTTAGTTGCTAAGACCTCTCTACAGTACTCAAATATCGTTGTCAGGAATAGGAGAAAATTTATGGGGTATTTTTATGGTACCTCAAATGGGGAGATAGTGTAACGGTTAGCACGGGAGTCTTATACACTCGATAGTCTGGGTTCAAATCCCGGTCTCCCTACAATATGCGAGCTTAGTATAATGGTAATTATGTTGGTCTCCAAAACCAAGGATGTGGGTTCGATTCCTTCAGCTCGTGCAAATTTGGGTAGGTAACATAGAAAAAGATTTAAAACTTCGTTCGTTGTTCTCCGTAAGGTAGTGTAGAATCGTGAGTTACTTCAAAGGTTAATGTAATTGTCTGTTAAACAATGTATCGTTGGTTCGAGTCCAACCCTACCCGCTATTGGAGCATTAGGCTAACGGTAAACTGCTCCCGTGCTCTGGGAGTGTTCGTGGTTCAATTCCATGGTGTTCCGCAAATTGGTGACGTAGCTAAACGGTAGATAAACGACTTTATTCGCTGTTACTCAGAAATGATGTTGTAGATTAGAGTTACTTCAAAGCATTAATCAGTCAAATTAAGGAAAGTTGGTTCGACTCCAACCGTCACCGCAAACATTGGGTAGAAGTATAAAGGAAAACAAATTTCAAAATGACTTTATTCGCTGTTACTCAGAAATGATGTTGTAGAACAGAGTTACTTCAAATTTAAATGTACATTTCATCGTAATTGAAAGAGATGGTGGTTCGAGTCCACCCTACACAACAATTTGTGTCTATGGCCGAGTGGTTGAAGGCAGCAGACTGTTAATCTGCCGTGGAGAAATCCCCATCGTAGGTTCGATCCCTACTGGGCACGCATATTCTTGCAAGAATCGGAGTTTGGTGTAATTGGCGAGCACAGGTTAAATTTGCGCAACCAGGAGAAGTTCAAATCTTCAACTCCAGCAAATAACTTCAGCGTTCGAGTGAAACGGATAAATTTCCATATTGATGTGTCGGCGGACTGTGTTAAGACTTAAAATTAGGCGCTTACTTATCGACGGATAAACAATCTTAAAAGGAGTACTTAACAGCATCAAGAAATAAACAAGGTTAAAGGTCAAGCAAGCCCGGGATAAAGTGAGGAACTAAGTTACTTGTTTAGGAAACGATCACAGCAGGGAGACCTCCTGCAAATAATGGGTTCGACTCCCATGGCCGCTACAAGATTGCCATTTAGCTCAGTATGGTTAGAGCACGTAACAATACTTTTGTCGCTGGTTACGTAATATCATTGTTACTGTTGAAGATGAGAGTTACTTCAGCCTTTTAAGCTCGGGGTCGTGGGTTCAAGTCCCACAGTGGCAACTTTTTATTAAAACTATTTTTAAATAAATTTAATTGAATAATATTAACATATAAAACTATATTTTTATTATTAATTACAATGGGATTTAGGTCAAACGGTTAAGATGTCTGCCTGTCACGCAGCACGGAGCGGGTTCAACTCCCGTAAGTCCCGCATAATATTGTTAAAAAGATGACATGCTCCTAAGGTAGGAATAAATCTTTTTATGCAAGAGTCAGTAACAATGGTTCTGATAGAATAAAAATTAAATTCAGAGAAATTAGATATTCAGCGCATGCGGGCTATCGTGGGAAGTACAACCACAATTAGGGCGAGGCATAGTTGTTATTGCACAATATTATTTTGGGCCTATAGCTCAGTTGGTCAGAGCGCCTGACTCATAATCAGTAGGTCCCAGGTTCAAGCCCTGGTGGGCCCACCAATTAATATCGTGGGGTAGTCTAATGGTAAGATGCAAGGCTCATAACCTTGAGACAGAAAATGCTTGTGTTGGTTCGATTCCAACCCCCGCAACTCCGAGCCCGTAATTGGGACACGTACCTGACGTAAGCGGAAATGATAGGTAAAATGAATTAGGAGACAGAGTAAGCTTTGTGGTAATATTATGCTAGCCTATCTACCTATGCCAAAAATCTCACTAACTAATTCGATGAGAAATTTATCAGGTTGTTCTCATATTTTTGATATATTTCATTTGTTGTAGAAGAGAGATACTTCATTTATAAAGATCTAGAAAATCATTCTTTCTTCGTTTGTTACAATGAAATTTGGCGGTTTAGTATAATGGTTATTATTTCGGCTTTGTAACCCGACGATCTGAGTTCGATTCTCAGTACCGCCTCTCGTGATTTGAAAGTAACAGTAGCTGACAGGAGTCTTTTCCTGGGGTATCTCGTGACAATGAAACGAATCTAAAGTGTTGGAATTGCAAGCCAACTGGTTAACTTTAGTAGTAGGGCTTAGTAAGGAATTTATTAAAAAGGCTATCTAAACTCGAGTAATGATAAGTGGATTAATAAAAGAGAAGAAAAGCAATAATTTAAAAGAACTCGGATAATCACAACCAATAAAATATAATTTATCAAAAGAGGTCGCGCCTCAACGTAACGTTAGTAATCCCTGAATAAATACCTTGGTACCACTATTTATTTAAATTGACTATTCTATCGTAAGTGAGAAAGTTTTCTGTTTTCGGTAAAAACTATAAAAACAGTATTTGGGGTCGTAGTTCAGTTGACTAGAACACTTGATTTGCACTCAAGAGGTCATGAGTTTGATCCTCATCGGCTCCACGTAATCAATCTTGTTGTATTATAGAGATACTTCATATTTTTATTTCTCATTGTTTGTTTGATTTTTGTTTTAAATAGTTAATCTTTATAAGATTGTTACAGATTGATTCTTAAAATTATATATTGGGACATGGTGTAATGGTAACACAACAGTTTTTGGAGCTGTTGTTCTGAGTTCGAATCTCGGTGCCCCAACTTAAACTTCTGAGTTTCATTTAGTTGAATATGCGCATGTATTCTAAATGGACTGGTTACCGTTTTATAGATATTCGGAAGCGCACGAATATTTGGTTATCGGAGAAGAATCGAGGAACCGATTTGGAAATAGTAATCCAATGATCTCGACCAGAAGAAGTTTTTAATATAAAGACGAGTACAGGCCTCTGAGTAGGATCAGAGTAAATAATAATTTAATGACGTCTAAAATTATTATGTAGATTGGGATATTATACGTTCCTCGTCTGATGAAAGGAGTTGAGTATCGTGAGAGCTCATAAGGTGCAACGCAACAGAAGAGTAAAATCTCAAAGAGATAATGCAATCCGCGTTTTCTAGCCGTGGTTTCTTTAGTCCGTAGCTCGCAAATTTACTCGTCTATTTAGGTGGTTCATACAATGGTTAGTATGACGGTCTCCAAAACCGTTCATGAGGGTTCGAATCCTTCACTGCCTGCAAAGAAATATTTAAATAATATTTTGAAATTAATTGTACCAACATACTATATATATTATATATATGATTGCTCCATTGGTATAGAGATTGTGCCGCTGCTTCTAAACCAGCTGAGGTGGGTTTGAGTCCTACATGGGGCACTGGCTTTAGAATGGGAGTTCGAATCTCCTGACCATAGTTTGGTTAGTTCAGAAATGGTTAGAATAATGTAAGTCCCCGTTTAATAACAAATTTAAAAATTATTATGATTATGAAACAGTTTTGGTAGATTAATGAATTAGGTTTTCCGTAAATAGATTTTATAGAATCTGTTCAATATTTTTAGGTGTTCAGTAATATTTGAACAGAACGATTTTCTTGAACACAGAAACATTATAAAATTATAAATATTTACAATTATGGAAAACAAAGAATTTAGAAATGCATTAGTTAATGCTATGAAAGCTGAGATTGCTCAACTCGGAAATGAACAAAGAGAGCAAAAGAAAACTCGTAAACGTGCAAATCGTCCTATAGAAAATGGTTTTAGAAAGAGTTTACAAGATATAGTAGATGAGATTAAACATAGGGCGTATAAAATTACAAATCTTTTATATTATTATCGTTGGATCAAGCACGGTTTAAAATACTGGGCTAATAGAGATTTACATTCATTTAAGGACTATTATGCTAATCCAGAAGATTGGTTTATCAAAAACTGGGATAAACTAATTGAATATGGAGACAATAAAGGTAAGACACATGGTGAAGTAATTATTTATAGCACAATAAATTATTACAAGAAAAAATGTCAAGAATATAATATTGAATGTTCTGATGAAAATATAAATCTAATAATTTCAAATATATAAATGATAATAATTATGAATACACAAGATAGAATAAATTTAATTAAGTCAAGTGATGAATTTAATAAGACTTATAGTAAAGAAGATTTCTCAGTAAATGCTACAACTAAAGAACAGTATTTAGCATTCAAAGAATTTCTTAAACAATATATTGAAAAATACAAATATGCTCCTCATCATATTTATATAGCTTATTATATGTTTAAGCATCGTATTGGATGCAATTTTAATGAAGGAGAATTAGTTGATAATATAAAGCTTCATGAATTTCTTGATGATGAAATTTCAAATAGATGTTGGAATATGCTTTGGCATGGAAAAGATTCTTATGAATATGGTGGCGGTGAAGGATGTATGAAATATGAAGCTATTCCAAGATTTAAGAAAAGAGTAATAAGTATATATAATGATTTTGCAGAGAATAATTTTGAAATAGTTAATAACGAAATAAAATTGAAATAATATGGAAATTTATAATAAAATATTAATTAAAAATGAAAAAGAATAAGTTATACATATTAATTGATAAGAATTTAGATCCAATCTATGGAGCAGTACAGGGCGGTCATGCGGTTGCAGAATGGCTTTTAGAAAATTGGTAGATAATGAAGAATGGTGATCCTGACTGGGATTGGAAAAATGATTATCTTATTTATTTATCAGTTGACATAAATGAATGGTATGAACGACTTGCACCATTTGATCCTAATCATTTTAGATGGACATATTTTAGAGAACCCGACTTAGACTACAGGATGACATCAATTGCAATATATGAAAATGATTTTCCTTGCAATATAAAGCAAAAACTCAAAAGAGAAAAACTATTAAATTTGGAGGGCAAGTAAACCCTCCATTTTTTGAATATAATATAAAAAATACTATATTTATATATGATTTAAAAATTATTTAATATGAAACCAGTATATGAAAGTTTTACTGAAAGGTTTAGTAACTATGTAAAGAATAATGATTCTTATTGCAATACATTTAAATGCAATAATGGTTATTCTTTATTAGTTATTAAATACTCACATCTTAACGTATTTGATATCAAAGTGTTGGATAATAGCAAAAATCATATTATTGAAACTTATAATGATCTTTATCCTTATGATGCCGCAAATATGATTAAAGAATTGATGATTAATTATCAGTAGTTATTTATTAATTTGTTGATATTAGAGCCATCATATTTAAAAGGCTTATAATAGTCTTCATAATCAAATAATTTATTTAATTGCTGATAGCATCGTAGTGATTCATCTGACCAAAATTTTTGATGATTAATTATATTAAATTGATCTAAACATATAGCTTCTTTAGATATATATCTATTTATTATTGGATTTTCAAATATTCCTTCAATATGATCTGCTATATTTAATTTTTTATGTTGATTATCAATATACATTTTCATAATATTTCTATTCATTAATCCATACATCATGCCTCCACATAATGATTTATAATTATTTGCTAATTTTACATATATATTTTCATCATTATATTTTTCAAAAAATACAAAAAAATTAATAAAATCATCTAAATTAATAAATCTTGGGTTATATGTAATAAAATCAGCATCATCAGGAATATTATTTAAATAGTTTTCAATAATTGTTTTATCTTTAAGAAAACATATATCATCTTCTAATACTAATACATTATTATATCCAAATTCATAAGCTTGTAATATTGCTTGATAGTGAGCTAATGCGCATCCATAAGTACTAATATTATTGAGATGATTATATTCTTTTACAAAATCAGGATATATTATTTCATTACCATATTTATCATATTTTAATTTGTTATAATTTATTGTATATATAAATTCATAATTTAAATCTAATTCTTTCATTTGATATTTTATGAATTCTTGTCTATCTTTATTAGTTATTAAAGATATTACATATATTTTTTCAAATTTTGTTTTCATTTAATATAATCATCTATATTTTTATATTGTCCCCAAGTAATATCAATTGCTAATTGAGGATATACTGTATATATCTTATATTTAAAATTATATTGATTATTGTTTTTAAATATGTATATATTATCTGCAGACGAATAATATTTATGCTGTGATTCTATATAATCTTTCATTACATTACGATTGCATAAAGCATACATTTGTGCACCTTCTAAATATAAATTTAAATTAAATGCTATTTTTGAATTATAACCATAAAAATTAATCCATCCATATTGTATTAAATCTGCATCTTTAGGATAGTTGTTTAAACAATCTAATATATAATTTTTATCTTTATGAAACATTACATCATCTTCAATTATCAATACATTATTCGCTCCTGAGCTGTATGCATATTCTACAGCATTCAGATGAGCTAATGAACAACTTATTGCATGTATGAAATAGTCTGTGCCATGTTCATCAGTACCTAATTGTTTTAAATTTCTAAATGTAGGAATATTATACAAATTTGATCCATACATGAATTCAAAACTAATTCCTAGATCATTTAATTTTTTTGTTATAATTGAACGTTTTTCAAAATTATTTATATAGCTAATAACAAAAACTTTATCAAACATAATTTATTAATGTCTATATTTATTAAAAAATAATTTTAGTTTTACTATATTTATTTTTATATATAAAATAGTTAAAAAATATAAAAACATAATAAAATATGAAAAATAAAGTAATATATTTCTTAATTATTTGTATGTTTATATTTTCATCATGTTTGAAACATGATATTAATTATGATGTAAACGGAAAACAAGAAATATCAAATAATGTTTTTGAAGTTTTTGGAACATATTTTCCAGAAAGTCAAGATTGGATATCTACTGTAAATAGTACTATAACTGTTCATGCAACTAATGAAGCATATGTTAAAGCTCAGATATTAGTATCAAGTACTAATGAAGCAGATTCAACTACTAATTTAGTAATATTAAATGAAGCAGAATTAGTCAATGGAGTTGCAGAAATAACTTATGATGCTCCTAATGTATATGATAACTTATTTGTTGCATTTATAACTGATAAAGGTGGTTATAAATATAAAAAATTCAATTTAGGTGATACTGATATATATGATGCTGATAAATCAAATACAAGAGGATTAACTCAAGATTATGTATTGCCAAAAAATGATTTAGTTATTTGGAGTACTGTTGAGACATTTGCAAATCAAAGAGGATGGCTTCCTGGAGAAGTATTCTATGATCCATATTTTATCGAAAGTATGACAGCAGAAGATTATGGAACAGAATTTAAGACAATTTTTAGAAGCGTTATTTTTAGTTACTTCAAAAATGGTCGTGCATATAATAACCTCCCATTAATTAAAAAGAGCGGATATTATAATGAATCATTCTATCCTTTGACTACTGGTGATGATCCAATTATTGTTTCTCCAGTATATAAAAATGATGGTGGATATAAAGAAATTTCTTTTGCTGATTTGTATTACTATTATTTCCCAGGTAATGCTGAATTGACTGTTGAAGAAATTGAAGCATTACCAAAGTATAAAGCAATTGATTTAAGTACTGTTTATGCAAATTCAGACAATAACAATATTAAGAAAGAAAAAGCATATGCTTTAGTTTATTGGGGTGACACATCTAATCCACAGCCTCGTCTTACACTTGGCAAATTTCAATTCCCTAAAGGATATAAGATTGGATTCTGTTATAAGTCAAATACAGAATATGAAAAGCCAAAGAAACAAGGTGAAATTTATGGAGATGGCCGTTTGAATTATAATATCAATAGCTGGGGTAATTTCAAATCATCAAAATTAGAAGCAACTGCTCCAAGAATGGCATGGTTTAATATTAATGATAGAATGTTCTTGTGTGTTGAATCTGGTACTGATGCAGACTTCAATGATTTGATTTTAGAAGTTGAAGGTGGAATAGAACCAATTATCATACCACCACTTTATGAATATAATTTCTATACGTTCTTATATGAAGATCATAGATTAGGTGATTACGATATGAATGATATTGTATTGAAAGGTGAACGTCTTAGTGAAACAAAAGTAAGATATACATTAATGGCTTGTGGAGCATATGATGATTTATATATCTATAATGTTGAAGGTGAACATATTAATCAAAATAATGAAGCACATGATATACTTGGACGTCCACATGTATCTTATGTAAATACTGTACAAGGAGATGACTGTGATTATGTTTCAGATGTAATTACTGTAAATAAAAATTTCAGTTTCTTAGATGTAACTGTACAGCCTTATGTATATGATGCTACTGAAAATTGGACAGTTAAAGTTTCAAGAAAAGGAGAAGATCCACATGCTATTATGATACCTTATGATATTAAATGGCCTCTTGAAAGAATATGCATTAAAGATGCTTACTTCAAATTCAATTCTTGGGGAAGAAACCAATTGATTGAAGATAACGATTGGTATAAACATCCAACAGAAGATAAAGTATTTACAAAATAAATTTGAAATATTTTTTTATAAATTCTATATAAAAATATCGGAGTTTTTCCGATATTTTTTTATTTTTAATTATAAAATAGATATCTTTTAATATTGAGGTTGATTAAGACCTTTTGAGAGTTGATATTAAAGACTCAAAAATATTTAAAGGATTTGAATATAAATATATTTAAATTTTAAACTATGAGTACAAATCAAAATTTGGCTAAATTAGCCATCAACAAGTCTTTACTTAAAGAATATTCAAATTCAGAATATTCAAGAATTGTTTATATGAAGAACAATTCAGAATTCCAAATTCAAATTTTTAATCCTTATACATATACTATTGGTATTAATATAATAATAGATAATAAGTCATTAGGACAGACTTTAGTTTTGAAGCCTGGTGAAAGAATATGGTTAGAGCGTTATCTTAATGAAGCTAAAAAATTCTTATTTTCAACTTATGAAGTAAATGGTGAAAGCAAACAAGTTCAAGAAGCAATTGCAAAGAATGGTGAAATTAAATTAGAATTCTTTAAGGAAAGAGAACAGCAAGTATATGTCAATACGCCTATTACTTATTTTGATCGTTGGAATCCTAATCAATTTTTATATAGCAAAAGTATTGAGCCAACAACATATTGTAATACAGTTGCCGGAGATAAAAGTTTAGGATTATGTGGTACTAATGCTGCAACATTCTCAATTGAAACTTCTTCTGCTGCTACTTCTGCATCATATTCTGCTGCAAAATTAGATGAATTAATGAAAAATGCTATTCCAATTAATGCAAGTGCTAAAAGATCTAAATCTATTGAAACTGGAAGAGTTGAAAGAGGAAGTTATTCAAATCAAAAATTTCAAACAGTAAATATTGATTTTGAATTGTGGCCATTTAGAACTGAGATTATTAAGATATTGCCAGAATCTCAAAAGCCAATATTTAAGAATGACATATTAAAGAAATATTGTCCAAACTGTGGAATAAAGATTAAAGATAGATTTAAATTCTGTCCTAATTGTGGATTTAAGTTAGAAGGAAATATTTCTAATGGAAATTATACGATTGATAAATGCCCAAATTGTGGAAGAAATATTAGAAGTACAATGATGGAATGTCCACATTGCGGAGAAATATTAAGATAAATAAAGAGGAGAATTAATTCTCCTCTTTTTCTGGATATATGCCAGCATAATCCATTATATGCATTATATTATCATTTTTAATTTCATTAGTCAATATTGGATTATGTTTTTTAGAATATAATTTTATGTTCCACGAAGACCAATCAAAATTCTTAATATTATGCCAAATACTTCTATCAGGATTCCAATTGAACAAATGACAATAATATTCTTTAATTTCTTTAAATGGCATGTTGTCATTTGTAAAATATGTAGTCCATGGATAATGTATTCCAATTTCCCATATCATATCTTTATAAGATATTAAAGCAATTTTGCATTCAGCCAAATATATATCAATAATGTCTTTATTTTTGTCTTCTAAATAAATACGAATTATAGCATCCTGATATGTCTTTTTGAAATACTTGCATATATCAGATATTGTATTGAAACTTATATTTTTTGCAATATAGATGCCATGAGCGCCGTGCCAATTTCCTTTATAATATTTTACTCTTATATCAAATATACGAACGCCTAATTTATATTGCTGTTCTAAATCTAATTCTTGTGTCTTCCAAAATATTGAAATTAAGTTTAATAGCTTGTTTGCAGGAGTATCATATGTTAATGAATCGTGTGATGCTAACATAATTTATTGATTATTTATATTTGATTTACGATATCTTCTTGATTGTGGTTTTCTTGAACATGATTCTTCTTCGGATAAAATCATATCATTTCCATCTTCATCTATTGGTGGTATGTCAAATTTTGAATATGAATATTCTGTTATCGCTGCAGTAACTCCACCGGATGTAAATATAGCAGCAACTGCGCCAACATATACAGCCATATCTGATAAATTAATTGTCATTGTATGATTAAACCATATATCAACAAGCATTCCAATTACAGGTACAAATAATAGTAAAACGCCAACGCATAAAACACCAAGCATAAATACATATACTGGATTTATGTTATTATTTTCTTTAGTAGCTTTAACAAAGAAATTATCAGTATCTTTCTTTTTCATTTTATTATATAACCCAAATGTTAGTATTTGTAATAATTTATTCATTATATTAGTTCTATATATTTGGCCTCTATATATAAAACTATGTATTTATTTTTTCTTATACCATGATGGTGGATTTTTTTCTAATGGTGATTTGGAAAACATTGGTGACATGACCTTAACTTTCTTTACATTCCATTTGTCAAGATTACCGTTAAAGTCAGAATTACGAAACATTAATGTCATATTTTCAACATTGCTTACATCCCATTCTGATATGTCTCCGTTGAATTTTGAATTAAGAAATAGACCAGACATATCAGTAACATTGGAAGTATCGATGTCATTTAAGTCTGCATTAACACCACGTTCATCAATTAACTTTTTAACAATATTTTCCAATTCATGCTTATCTTTAGGATGATAATGATATTTATCAATTTTAGTATTCTTGTTGATTATCAACTTTTCATTGATATTAAAATTCTGATTAATGAATAATTTTTCTAATATTATGTCTTTTAGATTTTTCATTTGATTATAAATTATAAGTCTTTCATGTATATATTTAATAATAAATTTAAGTTATTATATGTTAATAGAATTAATCTAGATTAATTAATTATATGATTTTATAACATAGTTATTGAATTAATTATATTTAGATTATTAAAATACTATTTTTAATTATATAATATAAAAAATAATAATATTTGTTGAATAATAAAGAAAAAATTGTAGTAAAATGAAAGAATTAATATTAATTGTAAGTGTATTAACTATTTGTTTAGCATTAATTTATCTTAAAGATAAAATATAAAAATATAACGAATAATTAATATGAGTATGAAAAAAATAATTAAAAGAATTTGGGATACATATTGTGAAGCAATGTATTTAGCTTACGGTCCCTATTACATGAAATAATTCATGTAAGAATATATAGAGAGATATAAACAAACAATATAAATAAATTAAATAAAGATATGAATATGATAAAGAAAATAATAAAGAAAATCGGTAACGCATATTTAGAAGGTGTTAAAAACATTTATGGAAATTATCCTCTTGGATATATACGTTGTTAAATTTATTAATATGCAATATGATTATGAAAATTGTAAAAAGAATTATTAATATGTTTGAGTCATCAAACATGATGACTCCTACTGGAATAATACCTTACAATAATATTAATTGTTAATTTATGATTAATGTAGTAAATGACAAAAATCTTTCATTTTTTACTACAATTTATTAAATAAATAAAATTATAATTCAAAATGAAAGTATTTGTATTATTTATTATTATGATAGCAATTGTATATTCTTTGAAAAAAGCTAACAATTCATTTCAAACAAAATAATATATTATTGCATTAAATTGGAATATTGATTAAGTTCATCATTTAATTGAGTGAATAAACCGAAAGGAGAATCATCAATTACCTGAGCTTGATTAGTATTCCATTTATTATTTATAATTCCTGTTATTCTTGCTTCCTCAATATCTTCTAATAATGAAGTATATTTTCCTGTCTGCATTACCATAGGAATCTGTACAAATGTCATAATTAAGTCATCATGCCCATAAGATGCTTTATATGTTCCATTTCCATTCTTATCTTCAAAATTTTCTAATTCTCCTAAAGTAACGATATCTCGTGTATTTACTTGTCCTTTTTCAAATAATGTTTTCAATAATGAACAAGCAGTACCTTTATTTCCTGATGTAAACTTAATGCCTGGTATAAATCTTGATGATGATCCTGTTCTTCCTATTATCTGTTCATCCATTGCAGATTTCTTATATTGAACAAAATTACTTAATTCAATTCCGTCATTAACGACATTAAATCTCCATTTTGTTTCTACTTCATAATCATCTTCATTGTAATCCATTAATAGACGATAGAATAACGCTCCGTAAGTATTCCATTCCAATGACCATATACAGTTTTCACCATTGAATAATTGACCTGCTAATAGCCAAAATTCTAATGCAGCATGTTCAAGATCTACTTCATTAGATCTCCAATATCCTACATGCTGAAATTGATCTTTACCTACAATTTTGAATATATTGAATACTGTAAAGTCACCTCCATATCCTTCAGCAAGATCAATTAATATTAAGAAGAAACTAGTCTTTATATCATTAAGATCAAATGTTGGGTCCCATTTTAAGCTTTGTGGATATTGTAATCCTAATCCATAAATTTCAGTTAGTTCATAATCACGTTCTTCATATAAGATAGCATCATCTCTTAATGTTGCAATACGTTCACGAGATACCAAGCATTTGTCTGATGCAGAGAATTGAGTGCCATATTGATAATAGAATGCCTCAACAGATCCTAATACACCTATCATTTTTTCTTTCCATTCAATAGTACGTTTTTCCCATTTTTTAGTTTCTGTATTATATTGTGGTACTTGGTTCCAATCTACTTTGAATGGAGCATATATGTTAGTCTTTTCAATAGCACCTTTCCAAAGCTTATAAAATAAGTTAAATCCATTTTGAGTTGACATTATACATACATTTGAATCTGAAATTGTTGTAACTGTAGGTATAATGTTATTATAGAATAATTCAACATCATTAGGTGGACACCATGCAAACTCATCAAGAATAAGGAAATTGATTGTTTTACCAAGACCAGCAGTAGGTGAAAATGATTCAGTTGAAATTGAAGAGTTATTATCGAATGAAATTTCAGTCTGATTCCATTTCATAGTACCTATTTTTAAATGATAAGGAAGATATAAATACATATCTTTAATCTTTTTAATAAGATCAACACCAGCAGGACCAGATTTTGATAATATAAGTCCTGTCTTATCAGCATTAAATAATATTACCCAAAGACAATATATAGCAGTTGTAACTGACTTGCCAGCTTGCCTACAAGACAATAGTATACTAAATCTATTATTTTGAAGATGACGAATATATGATATCTGATAGTCTCTCAATTTGCATGCTTGTAATCCAGTTGGAGTCATCAAAAAGCATTTTTCACCAAAATATACAGGATCTAATGCGCAACGTTTATAGTCTTCAATTTCCTCTTGAGTATACTTACGAACTAATTCTGGCTTTAAAAGTTTTGTATTCTTATTTAAAAATGGACTAGCTTTTAATGGCTGTCCTGATTGAATACCCTCTAATGCTTTATTTATAACAGCAGTAGACCATATTACTTTATCAGCAGCCTTTCCATTTACTTGTTCCTTAATTGGATTATATTCATATTCAAATTCTTTATTCATAATTAATCTGTACTAACAGGTACTGATATATTTATGCCAAGTTGCCCCATAATGAATAGTTTTGCTTTTTGCAATACTGATTTTGCTTTAATCTTACCTTGTGTAATTGCTTCTTCATTTTGGTTTCTTATTTTCATTGCTAATTCTCTTAGTTCTTCATTTGTTTTTTCAACAATTCTATCACCAAGATGTGAGCCTTCTTCTTTGCACCAAGAATCAATTGCACCATCTAACATTTCAAATTCACGATCTAATTCTTCTCTTACTTCTAATTCAGCATCATCAATAATATCTGACATTTGATTAGCAATCCATTCAGGTCCTTCTAATGCGTATTTTTCAATATATTTTATTTTTTTATTAGCCTTAGATAAAAAATCATTTGCTTGTTTAACTGCATTACTAATTATTCTATATGCCTTTTTTATTTTTTCTGATTTACGGTCATCATCATTTTTTTCTTCAGTCTCTTTATCTACATTATCTGGTCCATTAACGATTTTTGCAATATCTGCTAATGACATTATTGGTTCTTCAAATGGAACATTTGGCTTTGTTACTCTTCTAGCAGTTTCATTTGCAATTTTACTTGGAATTGATGCTACCAAATTCGTGGCCTTTCCAGTATATTCTCCAATTAATTTACCTATACGACTAGCAACTTCAGAAGCTGCCTGTGAAGCCATAGAAGAAACCATAGCTTGTACTTCACCATTTTTAATGCCTTCAACTATCTTATAAGTTAATGCACCAGCACCAGCAACTTCTGCACTAAATTGAACTGCATTTGGACCTAAATTTGAAAATGCAGTTGTATCATTGCCAGATAAGAATGAAGTACCTTTTTCAACAGCAACTTCTTTAGCTTTTGCTTTAGCTTGTTCAACTAATACTTTTGTATGTACGTCTTTAATCATTATTTAATTTACATATGTATGTTCAGTATATATTGAGAATGGTCCTTGATTAGCTCCTCCTCCACCACCAAAACCAGCAGTATCACAAGATCGTAATACATTAATAATTAAATTTAATGATGGTGCTAAATGATATGTTTGTGGATTTTTTTTAGCATCAGAAAGTAATGATTGAACACTAGATGTTATAGCTGAAACCCAATTTTTATGGTTTTCGCCTTTTATTGTTCTTTGTTTACCTGGAGCCTTTGCTACTGTTGCAATATTATTATTTTGATCTCCAAGTAAAACTCTATTGCCATCAATAGCAATTCGTTTTTCATTACAATCTATTTCTAATTGTCTTTTTGGAGTAAGATTAATATGATCTTCACCAATTTTGATGTTATATCCGTGTTCATCATCATATGTAGTCATTACATCTCCATTTCCTGAATGACGTGCATGAAGAACATCGCAGTTCTCATCATAATATTCTTTAATATAATCTTGAGTTATATCTATTGTTTCATGAAATGGCATATACCAAAATTCATTATAATTTGTTTTAGATACCATTACCCAAACCTTCTGTCCTTTGTTAGGCCTACTAAAAGTCTGATATGAACCCATTCTAAAACAACGAATCCATGGCATTCCTTCTTCTGGTGTCGTATCTGAATGTATGACTCCTGGTATTGTGCATTTGATTCTACCAATTTTCAATGGGTCATTATCATAATCAACTACGCTTTCTACTATATAATAATCTAAAAGATTCCCCATTATCTTAATTTATTTATTTTGCCAAATATTACTGTTTTTGGCTGCTTTGCTGCTGTGCTTTGCTGTAATTTATGTTCTTCTTCCTTTTTAACATAATCTTCCATTAACTTAGCATACTTTTCAGAAATCTTCTTTCTTTTTTCTAATGATTTTCTCATCTTATCAGGATCTTCCCA
>OCTX011964148.1_pt1 | contig 17485 bp, 11 predicted proteins | sample 1539691 | NCBI WGS metagenome assembly OCTX01 (sample SAMN02144231, study PRJEB22623) | gut metagenome | biome: sheep rumen | host: Ovis aries | place: New Zealand | reverse complement strand
TCAAAGTGCTTTGTACGAACGATATTGATCTCTTCTTCGGTTGTTTCATCTTCAGGCTCCTCATTGAAGGCATCCGAGAAATCAGCCGCAGCCTGATGGCGGTTGAGAAGCTTGGTGCGATACTTGCGGATCTGACGCTCGATGATATCTACTACCAGATCCAAAGACTGGAATTTATCTGAGGTGGTTTCCTCTGCACGGATCACCCCGTCTCTTACAGGGATGGTTACCTCTACCTTGTACATATTCTTCTCAGTAGAGAGAGTGACATTGCAGATGGTGTCCTCCTTAAAGAACTTGGACAGTTTTCCGAGCTTTCTGTCGATCTGATCTTTCATGCCATCTGATACGTTAATGTTTCTGCCCGTGATATTAAACTTCATGGAATCACGCTCCCTTATATAGATTTCTCAAAACTGTTCTTGAGATACCTAAATTATATCACCAATAGAAAAATAATTCCAATTCTATCTCCTGCCAAAAATGAAATTTTTGTGAATAAAATGTAGCAGGTGAGACGGTGGAACACTGACTCCGTCCCCATGATCCACCGGCTCAACTGCTGCAGTGAAATTTATTAAAGAAAAAGACCCGGGACGTTTTGCCGTACCGGGTCTTCTTCTAAGAGAAAATATAGTTAATGGTTAAAGATTTTCAGTTGTTAATGAACCTTCCGTATGCATATGGCTCTCTGTAGTCATATTTTCCGGTACAGATTCCTGTTCGGGAGTTTGCGGCATGGATGATGACTCCGTCACCGGCATAGATTGCTACGTGGTTTACATAATCACCGGACGCGTAGAATACCAGGTCTCCCGGCTGCAGTTCTTCAAAGGTTATGGACTGGGCGTTTTCGATCTGATCTCTGGAGGATCTTCCGGTTTTGATACCAAAGTTCTTGAAGATTTGCTGAACAAATCCGGAGCAGTCAGCACCGTCTGTAAGTGAAGTGCCTCCGTAAACGTACGGGTTTCCAAGGAACTGCTTTGCGTAATTGATAAGTGCCTGGCGGCTTGCTGTTGTGGCAATGGCAGGAACAGCGGTGCCGGCATTAACAGTTTTCTTTGGAGCAGATACAACGGAGGTTGTTTCGGATGAAGGTGCGGTATTGGCTGCTATAACAGTGTCATCAGAACCGGAAGGATTGGCTGTTACGTTTGTGGTGCCGGTTGATCGTCCTGTGAGATTTGATACGAAATTAGTAACGCTCTCGGCTACTTTGGATACAGTCGTTTTGAATGCACTGAACTCGTCTACATCGTCAGCTATTTCCAGAAGCTTATCTTCGGAACCTGAGGCGGAAGAAGTTTCCGTGGTGGTTTCTGCTGCGCTTGAATCCTTTGCGACGGCATAGTTCTCGGTTACGACATTGGAAGTGGTCTCATCTATACTTGTAATGTTGTATTCCGGAATCATGGAACCATCCGTAAGTGCTGCCAGATCCTCGTCTGAAGTGATACCGAGTTCTGCGTCATCAACGGGACCGTCTCCTATTTCGAGAAGGACTTCCTCGGAGGATGCTGAAGTGGCTGATGTAGATGTTGAGGATGCTTCTGTACTTGAAGCTGCAGTGGTTTCGGTTTTATCAGAGCCGGAATTTGCAGCTGAAGTTTCTGCAGCTGAAGTTTTTGTCGATTTTGAATCTGTTGATGAGCTCTTTGAAGCTTTGGTCTCGGATGATTTGGTTGTTGAAGCAACTGATACTGCCTCTACTATAGCTGTTACAGATGAGGATTTTTTTGCTTCTTCAGCGAAAGAAACCATACCGGGAGTTGTTGCGCTAAGAGTCATAGCTAATGCAGTATATAAAGCAAGGTGTTTGTAGGTGTATTTTTTCAAAATGTACTCCTTAGCGTTCCGTGATAGGGGAACTGTATTTTATATTGAAGGACTTAGTTGTAAGACGACTTCAATTGGTCATTTATAGTGATGGAACAAAAAACAGGTGTGAGACCATCTAATGTTTTAATCACATTATTATGGTAGCACACCTGCTGTTGAAGAATCTTTATAAATGTTTTACGTTTTACTTACTGTGTAAAAATATTCTAAAAATGAAGGTTCAGGTCTTATTTATGAATAATAGCTGTCGATTCCGTCTGCGATTCCCTTTGCCAGTACAGCTACGGTTGAGTCACTGTAATCGGAAACCTTATCGCCCAGCTCCAGGTCTATGGACGGGATCTTTGAGTAGCTGGTCTGTGTGAGATCCATCTGCATGGAACCGTCGCCGAAGATCTTTACACCATTTGCAGAAAGTCCGTTGATGACATTGGCACCAAGACGGTCACTCTCCTGCCAGATGGTGGAAACAGGATACATTCCCTTGATACCGTCGGCAACACTCATAAAGAAAGCACCTTTGTTTTTGGTTGTTGAGTCATAGTGTATGGCGATATGGCAGTCAGAGCGGTTGTTTGCCATGACTGTACGGGCAATGTTGTCAAGCTGTACATCCTCGCTCTCGCGGATCATGAGAACGTTGTAGCCTCTTTCGAGAAGAACGTTTTTAAGTGCCTTGGCAACCTTCAGATTAACGTAAGCCTCTGAAGTTCCGTCTGACATGGTGGTTCCGGAAGAAACTGCGGCTGCGCGGGTATTGCCGGCTGCGGTGCTGCCGCCTGTGACCTTGGCGGTTCCGTCAGGATGGCAAAAAGTCTTCACACGCTCGCCGCCGCTGGTGCCGTGACCTGCATTGACGCATATGGTTTTGCCCTTCTTATTGCTGCCGGTTGCATAGTACAGAGTTGCGGTGCCGGAATTGATCTTTGAATTGCTGCCGAACTCCCAGTCTGTATTGAAGGATACGGTTTCGGAGGTCTTCTTTTCAACCACATTGGTGGTTGTGTAGTCTGAGCTTATGAAAGCGGTCTGACCCTCATACTCGATGCGGCTCCACTTTTCGCTGTAACCTGTGCGGTGGAAGCTGTCACCGGTATTGGCTTTTCCAAGCACTTCGCCTGTTTCGGGAAGTGCGCGAATGTTTACATCATCTGCCATTATATAAACCTTTTCATCACGTTCTTTGAAGCTGATAGGAGCAGAAGTTTCTGCTGCTTTGGTTTCCGGGAGCTTAGCTGGCTGTACCGCAGTGGAGCTGCTTCCAGGTTCTGCTGCTGCCTGTGACTGTGGTTCAGAACCTTGGGCAGGAACTGAAGGGGCTATACTGCTTGTGACTGATGATCCATTGGGGAGGACATTGGCTTCCGCATCAGTGAGGGTGGCCTCTTCTACTTGAACAGCTGCTGAAGTTTCGGAGAACTCTGCATTATAAGTCTTCTTGCAGCCGTTTAGGGAAAAAGCAAGCGCTGTGGAGACGGTTGCGGATAAAAGAATGTTTTTTTTGAAATGATTCTTCATTTTTGACCTCACTCTGCCATATATGATTGAAGCGTATATAGTAACAGTATTTTTTTCGATAAGCTGCTATTCACAATGAAGTTATACTCTTTGCATAGTATTTCCGCAAGCGATAAAGCCTTAAGGTTTCATAACGATAAAAACGGAGGCTTCAGATCCATCCACCGTCAAACTGTATGACCTGAGCAGTTAGATATCCGGGAGCCTGAGCAAGAAGATAAATGAACTCTCCAACCTCCTCCGGTGCAGCCATGCGCCCGAAGGGTATCTCATCTTCCACTGTGGCTCTGTCTTCCGGAGACATCCATCCGTTCATGTCTGTGTCAACACAGCCGATGGCAACTGCATTCACCGGAATATGATTCGGTGCCAGTTCTTTCCCGAGGGCCTTGGTGAAGGCATTGACAGCCCCTTTTGTGAGACTGTAAACCGACTCCATGGAAGCCCCTGAGACTCCCCAGACAGAAGAAATATTAAGGATGCGGCCGCAGCCGGTTTTCAGCATATATGGGATCACTGAGCGGGTGAGCCTGAACATATCAGAGACATTGGCACTCAGCATGGTACTGAGCTCTTCATCAGTTACGTCCTGGCAGAGATTGAAGGTTGAGATGCCTGCGTTGTTCACAAGGAGGATCTCATCGGATGCTCCTCCGGAATAAAGACTGCTGTTACCTGAAGGGGCTCCTTCAAAATAGCTCTGGCTAAAGGTGTTTTCCGTGTTTGACAGAGAGCTTTTATTGATATCAGCTTCTGTCAGAACAGGCATGACGGATTGAAGATCGATCCTTAGTGCCGATCTCAAAACTTCATCTGTGATGGCTCCGTGAACGGTTGTGACCTCGGTGAAATTCCGGAGACTTTCAGCCGCTTCCTCCAGAAGATCAAAGTTTGAGCGGCAGTTTATGATGAGCCTGTATCTGTTTTTTGCAAAAATCTCTGCCGTTGCCCGGCCTACTCCCCGGGAGGCTCCCGTAATAATCGCTGTTTTCACATTTACTCCTGAATACTCGAAAATATCTGATAAGGTTTATGTCAGATGTATGCAACTGAAAATGAAAGTAACAGAGCTTTGAACTTTATGATGTCACATCATTTATGCAATGATACTCCGTAAATCAAAAAAATCATATCCCCTTTTTTAAAAGATACATAAGGATATGGTCAGGATAATGTTGCATTTTTGGGGGCAAATGGTTTTGAACATACATGGGTGTACCATGTATGTTCAATCAGTTAAGGAATTGCCGGTCGGTATATACAGTGAAGGACGGTTTCGACATCACAGATACCGGAAATCCGTTTTTATATGATTCTGACCGCAATTTACAGTGTACTTTGACATAGGGATCCGTGTACTCGGATATAAGAGGTTGGTGTTTGGCTCCGGTATGAGGATACTGTCCTCTCCACCTCCCTCTAGGGAGGTTACTATGCATTGATATGACGTTATGTCATGGGGATGTAAAACGCAGGCCGCAGCAGGTGTCATTTCAGAGTTCTCTTTGATATCGGGGATTTCAGGTTCACTGAAGCCGCAGTCATAGGCTGTTATGGTGACATCCTTATACAGGAGCTCGTCTACATTTATCACATGATCTCTTATATGACCGGTTTCTGTAGGATAAAGTGTTGTGGTTACCTCTATGCCTCTCACGGGACTCCAGTTCATGACTATGTGCTTTTCATCTATGATATAGTCCGGTTTTGTCATGTTTTTGGTGTAGATGTAGCCATCTATCTCAAATGCAAGTGTGGAGTCCGGGGCATTTTCCTGCAGGGAAACACTTGAACGGGCGATGCTGAAGCCAAATTTACTGCTGTAGGCAAACTTGGAATACTTCTCTATATTGTGACTGTGCCCTTCATGGTTGGTCTTACCGGGAACCAGTGCCACTACCTGATCACAGAAGCCTTTTTTGTGCATGCGCTGCAGCAGCATCGGCACTGAAGGCAGTAGGGTGGTGGTGAATGCCGGGGTATGTAAAGGGGCATGGGCTTCACATGCCGACAGATGCTTTAAGGTACAGCAGGAGGAGTCAGTCTGTGAAGTGTGACCGTATGATGGAAGGAGCTCTTCGGAAGAGGATATGGATGCTTCCGGAGTCTGCAGGCTGTCAACGCAGGAGCTTCGGTCATCTGGTAAATCGTCAAGGCTCCTGACAGTATCCTCAGCGCTGTGGAGGTTTCGCCAGCATATATCGGTATCGGGCAGCGCCAGATAGAAAAATGCCTGCAGTGCCCAGTAAGGGGAACCGGGGGCATTGTAGCTTTCTGACATCTGGAGGTTGCCGTATCCGTATCCGATGGTGAGGATACCGGCATTGTCAAAGATAGGGCGGCTCAGCCACTGGCAGAGGCTGCGGGCTGTGAGAGCCATCATATCGGAAGCCGGGATAGGGTAAATATGGGTCATGAGGCAGGTTGACCAAAAGGCACTCTGGGCAAATCTGTATGTCATGGATCTTCCATAAGGGAAGCAGGAGCCGGTGTCATCAAAGAAAAGTCTGAAATCCTTTCCGAAGGACATGGCTCTCTCATAGAAGCGCCGGCATCTTTCAGGATCCTCCTCTGCCATAAAATCTCGATAGATGAGACCGAAGCTGAGCATGACAAAGGGATTGTAATAATCCTTGTCGCCGCCGTTTCCGTCGTTATACCAGCCGCCCTCCGCATAGTAGTCATCGATCATCTCAAGACCTGTCTCCATGTTTTCCTTGCTGTAGGGGAGACCGTTTACCTTCAGGGCAAGGTTTGTGATGATCTGGAAAAACTGCCAATTGCAGGCACAAAGGTTGTGACGGTTGCATTCGCATAACCAGTCTGCAAGCCGTACCTTTTCTGTGGCTGTGAGAGGGTTCAGAAAAAACTCGGGTGCATAGAGCATGGCAAAGCCGATGGCCGGCATCTCGCAGAACTTCTGGTCAAAATCATGACAGAGCCCCCAGTAATCGGGAGATGCGGGATCAGTGCCTGAAACGATGCCTCTCTGATAGACATAGGTGAGTCGTGTTATGAGATCAAGCCGTGAACCAGAGAAGCTGCAGTGAGATGTCGGAGCTTGGACACCCTCAGGCTTCACCTCATGGAGTATGTCAGGCTGTGGTTCCATAGCTTTCCCGGAAAGCGCTTCAGAGGCTTTGGCAGTTCTTATGCGGGCAAGAACTTCATTCTTTTCCTCCTGAGAAAGACCGGAAAGGAGTGCTGCAAGCCCCCAGAGAGGTCTTGCAAAGGCTTCCATCTCCTGGGAGGACTTATCGTAGTGAGTCCTTGTGTCACCGATTCGGAGCAGACCGCAGTTTTCCGAGTAAAAAGGTATAAGCGGCTCAAGGATATGTAAAAGGATGTCCTGAGCTGACGCTTTGTCTGTAAAAGCTGTTGATTGTAGTTGACTGAATAATTTCATAATGCTGACTCTGTGTTCTAAGCTTAGTGGCTGTGATGAATACCGGTGTTGAGGATCCCGACATATGTCAGAGAGAACTTCGAAGGTAACCATCGTGATTTCCCTCTCCCGATCACTGACTTATGACTGAATCATGAATCTGTGCATTTCTTAAAGAAGTATGAAGACTTATATCCGAAATTCGGAATCTGCTCCCAGCGGCTTTTTAAGAAGTGGGCCGCCATCTTGGGTCGCCTCTCTCTTGTGAAGACACCCTTTCTGTTGCCGTCTGCACGGTAAACACCCTGTATGGTTCCAAAGTCTGCAAAGGCCCAGCACTGCTCGCCCATGAAAAAGTCACGTTTATCAAATTCCCGGTCTATGCGGCGGTAGTACTCTGCCTGAAACTCCTCCGTCCACATCTCTACAACGGTTCCGTGAAGTCCCGGCAGTGTATCACAGCCGTACTCTGTTACCATTACAGGTTTACCGGTTTTTGCCCAGAAATCAAGTTCAAGCTTCCATGCATAGACGGCACTGTCAAGATCTCCTGAGAGATTGTACCAGCCGTAATAACGATTTATGCATACAACGTCCATGGTTCTTGTGGTGATATCCCTTGTGTAGTCATTCTGACAGCACACCAGTGTTACAGGTCTGTTCTCAGGGTCAAGGCTGTGGGTGTACTCATACAGCTCATGCCAGTAATCATAGGCGGACTCCGGAAAGCTCTCTGTGTCAGGCTCGTTGCCGAGAGACCACATGACAACCGAAGGGTGATTTTTGTCTCTTGCCACAAGGTCACGAAGGATGGATTTATGGTAGTCCTTCACAGGGAAGGTATACGGGTCAAGTACTCCACCTCCGGCGATACCTACAGCCGGTGTTTCGTCTATGATGACTATGCCCTCACGGTCACACAGACGGTACATCTCTTCGGCGTAAGGATAGTGGCTGGTCCTGAAGCTGTTGGCACCTATCCAGTGCAGCAGGCTGATGTCCTTGACGTTGAGCCCCTCGTTGACGCCTCTGCCGGAGATATAGAAATCCTCATGCTTTCCGAAGCCCTTGAAATAAAAAGGCTTTCCGTTTATAAGGAAGCTGGTGCCTGTTACCTCCACTGTGCGGATGCCGAACTCTTCGGTATACTCGTCATCGCAGAAACGAACACGGAGTCTGTAGAGATACGGATCCTCAGGCCACGGGTTCCAGAGATGGGCATCCTTTATACGAAGAGTACCCTTTTCCCCTTCACCGGCTGCCACCACATGGTCCTCCCGGTCCAAAACATCTACCGTTATTTTGTTATGAGTTGAAGCTGTAACTTCGTACCTTACTATACCATCCGTACCCTCTATGGATGGCACTATGGTCACATCCTCGATATAGTCCTTTGGAGTGGTGTACAGTGAAACGTGTCTGTTGATGCCTGCGTAATTAAAGAAATCAAAGTTCGGAAGGTTGATGGTGCCGCGATGCTTCTTGGCCATCTGTACTGCCGGAACCTGAGCATTATCAGAGCCGAAAAATGCAGTGCCGTCTTCATTTCCCATAGGCAGGGTATGGTGATCCACCCTGTTATTGCAGGAGACGGTTATCCTTACAGTATCTCCGGGAGCTGCCAGATCGCTTATCTCCTTCTCAAAAGGGAGAAAGCCGCCCCTGTGGGTGACGAGCTCTGTGCCGTTCAGCCAGACAGTGCTGTCATGTGCCACTGCATCAAATCTTAGGACCAGTCTCTGATCCTTGAAAAATGAAGGGATAGTGAATTTTCTTTCGTAGTAGGCAAGGCCTGTGTGAGCCCTGTACTGCTCCTCCTCACGCTGATCGTTATATGAGGCAGGGACGTACAGCTCCTCCGCATCCTCAGGGAAATGAGCTTCCCAGTGTTCATCACGGGCTGTACCCCTGTCAAGCTTAAACCTCCAGAGACCGTCGAGCCTGATAAGTGCTCTGGCTTTATTTTCTATAGGATATAACATATTTATCTGAACTCCCTTTTGAATTTTTCTATCGTCTGCCGGATCATGCTGCCGGTACTGCTTTACCAGTAGATATTCCAGTTCTTATCAGAGAGCCTTGTGAGAGCCTCCATGTAGTAGTAATCGCCCCAGATAACGCATTGATCCACACCCTCTTCCGTACAGGTGTTAAACGGAGTTTTCTTGCTGTAGGTTCCGTGCAGCAGCTGGCCGTTGGATACTGCCGGATCTGTGACCCTATAGTTATCGTAAAGGGACTTCATGAGCTTCTTTGCGACAGAGCTGTAGTATGAAGCATCCTGCCACTTCATATACTTGGACATCTCCAGCATACCGCAGGCTGCGATGGCTGCAGAGCTTGAATCTCTCGGCTCTGTGACCTCATCGCCGTCACCGAAGCTCAGATCCCAAAATGGAACCAGATCTCCGGGAAGGTGGTTCAGGAAGTAGGTGGCGATACGCTTAAAGTATCCTATGTACTCTTCTCTCCCTGTGTACCTGTAAGCCATAGCGGTGCCGTAGATGCCCCATGCCTGTCCTCTTGCCCATGCTGACCCATCCTTATAGCCCTGGCATGTGGAACCATGTGAGAAACCTCCTGTTTTCGGGTCAAGGAAAACCGTATGCCATGTTGAGTCATCCTCCCGGAGAATGTATCTCATGGTGGTATGGATATGCTTCTCGGCGATGTCACGATACTTAGGGTCTCCTGTCACCTCCGATGCCCAGTAAAGCAGAGGGAGATTGAGGAGACAATCAATGATGAATCTGTAGTTTCCGGGATCATCCATTGAGCCCCAGGCCTGAAGGAACTCTCCCACAGGGTGGAACCGCTGTATGAGCTGTTCAGCGGCAAGTACAGCAGCCTCACGGGCTTTTTCACTGCCTGTTAGCTTGTAGGCGGCAACGCAGGAAGGGCTGAAAAGAAATCCCATATCATGATTATCTACATCTTCTTTTCTTGATATACGATCATGAAAGGAATCGACACCGGCCAGTCCGGCCTCTAGCAATGCTTCTTTTTCTTTACCGGTGGCTGCTTCATAGGAAAGCCATATCTCTCCTGTCCAGAAGCCTGTGGTCCAGTTTCTGTTTTCCCCCGGTTTGTAAAATCCCGAGAAGCTGGCAGGTCCCGGGAAGTGTTCAGTGAAATCAGGCAGGTTCCGAAGTACCTGCCTGACTGATGCGGTGAGAGCTTCTGAAACCTCACTCTCCTTGATTTCTGTATATCGGGCAGTATCCTGCTCTTTGATCCATTTAGACATGATGATCCTTTCCATAAATCAGAGTAAATCTTTCAACACTCTGTCAGTGTATTTTCCGTTGTTTCGGGAAGTTGTCCCTTTCCGCGGATGGTAGCTGAACAGTGTCGGAAAGAAAGCCGGTTTCTTTCCGATAAATATAAATCATCCCTTTACGCCGGAGGAGGCGATACCTGCAACAAAGTACTTCTGGAGTGAAAGGAATACGATCACAACAGGAATGAGGCTGATGCAGGAGGCTGCCATGATGAGCCCGTATTCTGCCGAGTACTGTGAGATAAACATCTTGAGACCGATCTGCAGTGTTTTCTTGCTTTCTGATGTAAGGTAAATGAGTGGTCCCAGAAAGTCATTCCAGGTATTGACAAAGGTAAAGATAGTCAAGGTCGAAAGTGCCGGCTTGGACAGCGGGAGCATGATGGTTGAGTAGATCTGATACTCATTCATGCCGTCGATACGGGCTGCCTCACAGAGTGAATCCGGGATGCCCTCATAGAACTGACGCATCATAAATACACCAAATGCCGTAAAGGCCTGCAATATGATGATGGAAAGGTGAGTGTCCGCAAGTCCCAGTTTACGCATGAAAAGGAACTGGGGAACCATGTAGGACTGCCATGGGATAGCTATGGTGGCGATATAGGCAAGGAACAGCAGGTCTCGGCCCTTGAATCTCAGCTTTGCAAAAGCATATGCCGCAAAGCTCGATGTAAGAAGCTGGAAAAAGGTTACTATAAAGGTAAGCTTAACCGTGTTCTTGGTAAAGGTCGCAAGAGGGATCTTTGTCCAAATGTCTATATAGTTATGCCACTGAGGCTCGTAGCCGAACCACTGATAAGGTATCACAAAGATATCCTTGTTGTATTTCAGGGATGCTGTGATCATCCATATAAACGGTATGAGCATTATAGCTGCAAAGGTGATAAGTATCAGATAGATCAAGATCTTACCGATAGCCTGATTTGTTGATTTACTGTTCATTTTGAGCCTCCATTAATCATTAGCATAGTTTTTCTCACCACGGAACTGTATGATGGTTATGGTAAGGACTATGGCGAAAAGCACCAGAGAGCCCGCACTTGCGATGCCCAGATTCCAGTTACGGAAGGCCTCCTCGTAGATGTAGTAAACAAGAACGATGGCTGACTTGTTGATGACACCATTGCTGCCGCCGGCAAGCATATATACGATATCGTAAACCTTGAAGCAGTTGATGGTGAGCATGATGATGACAAAGAAGGTAGTAGGCTTGAGCTGAGGTAATGTTACGTATCTGAATTTTTGCCATACATTGGCACCGTCAAGTCCGGCTGCCTCATAAAGCTCTGTGTTGATGTTCTGCAGACCTGCAAGATATATGACCATGTAATAGCCCATGTTTTTCCAAATGGAGAACATGATGATGGTCATGAGAACAGTTTTCGGCGCCGCTGCCCACTTGAGTGCAGGCATATGGAAAACATTGATGAGAATCTGATTGATAACGCCGCCCTTTGCAGGGGTAAAAAGCATGTTCCAGACTGCTGCTACTGCCACAAGAGATGCAACATAAGGGAAAAAGGTTATGGTTCTGAAGAAGTTGCGGCCCTTTACCTCCTGATTCAGCAGGATGGCAAGGCCCAGAGCCATGACAAGAGTAAGGGGTACTGTGAAAACGCTGTATACTACTGTGTTTTTGAGAGATGACAGGAAACGGTCATCTGAAAAGATGGAGATAAAGTTCTGTATACCTACGAACCTCCATGGGTTACTGCCGTCCCACTCCATAAATGCCATGATCATGGCAAGGATTATAGGACCCAGTGTAAAGATGGCAAAGCCTATAAAATTTGGTGCGATGAAGGAATAGGCAACCAAAGCCTGCTTCAGCTTTCTTTTTTTTGCTTCCTGTGCAACTGTTGCTTCTAATGTTGTAGCTGCGGTCATAATGCTCCTCCCGTTAAAAATCTTGAAACTGCATTCACCAAAAGGATAAAGGCTGAGATTTAAGGAGTGCTGTCACACTTATGGAACTCACCTTTATATCATGTACTCTTTATTATGTTTTCTGTAATGTCTGGAAATTGAGTGAATTATGAGAAAAAATCCCTTTTGTAGAATCCGGCTTCAAAAAGAAAATTATTGATAAATATTGTGGGGCTGCCATGTCTCACGACAGCCCCGATATGGAATTAATTATGAAAAGAGAATCAGCTTTTTATAAGCTCCGGTATATGAGGAGCCTATATAAGTATCATCAGCCTATGATAGCCTGAACACCTTCATTCATAGCCTGAACGCCGTCATCGATGGTAACAGACTCAGTCATGATGAGGTCGTGCTGCTCATTCAGGACTGTTTCGATCTCAGAGGACTTGTCATTGGCCGGCATCTCAAGGAATGTGTGTGATGTGATGAGCGCATCCTTTGATGTATCGTCCTGAGGGAAACCGTCCATAGAAGCGATAGAAGAAACGATGTCTTCATTTGTCATTGCAGGGATGTTGCCTGTACCGGCAAGTACCTCTGCTCCCTCTTCTCCTGTAACGAATTTGATGAAATCCCATGCCTCATCCTTGTGAGGAGCTGATACAGGAAGTGCAAGTGCTGTGATGGTTGCAAGAGTTGATCCCGGCTCAACACCCTCAGCATGAGGATACTTTACCATGCCCCAGTTTGTGCAGTTTGTGTATTCTCCTGAAGCGATCTTGTTGATGAGTGTTGAGATGAACCATGACCCCATGTTCATCATAGCAACATTACCCTGAGCAAAGGCATCACTGTAGTGGAGACCCTGAGTCTTAAGTGTTGCATAATCCATGCATACACCATCCTGCTGCTGCTTCAGAACCATCTCATAGTAAGGCTTTGTGAAATCATAGCTTCCGTCTACGATGGTACTCTTTCCGTCGAGGATACCGTCAAGCTGGATGGTTGATCTCCAGGTGTGGTAGTGGGAACCGTAGACCTCAGATCCCGGAGTCGTATCTGTCACCTTACGTGCAAGCTCATCATACTGCTCCCATGTCATATCGTTTGTAGGGTAATCAACGCCTGCCTTGTCAAACACGTCCTTGTTGTAGAAAAGAACCCAGATATCCGATCTGAAGGGAAGCTCGTAAAGCTTGCCGTCGATAGTAACCTGATCAGTGATTCCGCCGTACTGTGAGAGATCAATGCTGTCTGCTGAGATCCTGTCATCAAGTGGTTCAATAACACCCTTGTTAACAAGGGTCATGTAGCCCGGAACATCCTTGACGGTAACGATATCAAAGTCAGAGCCGGAACCGGAAAGCTGTGTTCCGAGAACCGTGGAATAGTCTGTTGAGCCAAGGTCTACCATCTCGATGTCAACATTTGGATGTCCTGCTTTGTAGGCATCGATAAGGGGCTGATAATATGTGGTTGCTGATGCATCCCAAAGTGCCCATTTTAGGGTCACAGCATCTCCTGATGCCTCAGCAGCGGCAGAGGTTGCAGCCTCCTGTAGAGCGGCTGTCTCTGTATTGGTAGCTTCTGTGGCGGCGGCAGTTGCAGCCGGTGTAGTGGAAGTGGCGGAACCGCAGGCAGCAAGTGATGTTGCAGCCATGGATGCAACGAGTAACGAACTTACGATTTTCTTCATATTTACCTCCTATTGTTACGGATCTGATCCGTTTGTTCATAAGACCTGTCCGGATAGTCTCCGGAGTGGTTTTCGAGCAGGTAATGTGTTTTTTACAGATATCTGTCACATTGCCTTAAGGTTAGATTTATTGTAGAATTCTCGTGACTTTAATTGAATACAAATTTTTCAAAGTAATTTTGCTTTTTTTTAGCAGATTTCCAAAACATGTACTTTTGTTGAAAAAATATGTAAATATTTACACTGTAAACATTCACAGTATAGAATTTGCTGAATCTGGAACCGTGATCGATATTTGGTGACAAACCTTCCGGAAATACACCGGTGTGTTCTCTTATGTGTTTTACGATTTAGCTCTTAAGCGGTACATGATTTCAGTGATGGGATCAAGTGGGGAAATATGAAATATTATTCCGAAATGAGAAAGCGTTTTAAATCAATAAAGTTTCAGATCGTTATGTATTCCATGGGATTTGCGGTCTTTGTGTCCATCCTGCTTGCGGTTTTGAGTTTTCTGTATCTCAGGGATAACCTGAAACACAATATACGTCAGACTGCACAGAGCAGCCTGCAGCTCCTCGGCTCAGAGATAGATCAGTCAATAGACAATGCAGCCAATTTTGCCATGTGGACGACCATCGACAGTACCATCAATACGTACCTCAATAGGATGAAGGCAGAGGAAAAGGAAGCTGATTCTCTGTCTCCAGAGATGCTTAAGGAGCGGAATGCGGTTGACAGGCGTCTCGCACTTACCACATGGGATCATTTCAACAACGAATACAATGCCATGGGACGTACAAGACATATAAAAAGAGCGATAGTCAGCTCTATTGACGGTAAGCATTATCTGCAGTCTCTGCAGAATGCATCTGTCACATCCTCCCGTTCTCTCACCGGGGAGATCATGGCAACCAATTATTTTTATCATCTGCTGAGGGCCGGGGATTTCAGGTATTACGGATTAAAGGAGAGTCCTGTCAGTTCTTTCTCCGGAGATCGTGTGATCCCTATGGTGAGACCGATCCAATCCCTGTCTTCATCTGAGGTCATAGGCTTTGTCTATCTGGAGGTTTCTCCTTCTGTGATCACAACTGTTTTAAGTAACTATGAGCTTAAAACAGACGAAAGGATATTTATATCCATCGGGAAGGGGCATAGCTATGAGTTCAGAAGCGGTGAGCTTACAGAGAGCAGGGTGCCGGACAGTGTTGTCAGTCTGATGCTCAGAAACGATGCATTTACCCTGTATCTGCTGCCCTCTCGGATAGATATGAACATAAAGCTGAACTTTTATCTGGGAGTGACCCTTTTTCTCGGATTTTCCATCATATTTATAGGACTCATGCTTTGGTTCCGTATGAATCATGTTATAACAAGACCTATCACCAGGCTTATAGATAAGCTTGAGAGGGTTGGTGACGGTGACTTTTCACGAGACGAGTCCATAGAATGGGACAATGAGCTGGGTGCCATAGGTACTGGTATCAATAAGCTGTCCCTCAATGTCCGGAATCTGATGGAAAAGAAGGTTCAGGATGAGAAGAAAAAGCAGGAGCTGGAATATCAGATACTTCAGTCACAGATCAATCCGCATTTCCTGTACAACACGCTGAATACCATTAAGTGGATGGCAGCCATACAGGGGTCTGAGGGTATTGCTGATATGTCCACTGCCCTTTCAAGGCTTCTCAGGAATATATCCAAGAGCAGGGAAAATGTCATCACCTTGAAGCAGGAGCTGGATCTGGTTAAGGATTACTTCACTATAATGAGATATCGTTACGGCGGTACTATAGAGCTTGAGACAGATATAAAGGATGAGGGGCTGCTGCAGGCAGCAGTCAACAGATTTTCATTGCAGCCGATAATTGAAAATGCAATATTCCATGGTATCGAGCCCAAGGGCGGAGCCGGAATGATCGTTATTTCCGTATATCTTAAGGATGATGAAGATCATAGCACACAGAACAGCGGTTATGATGGAAAGCTTCTCATCATAGATGTAAAGGATGACGGGATCGGCATGACACAGGAGCAGATAGATAAAACACTCTCCGGTGAGCTTGAGGGTGCAGATGATCTCTTCCGGCATATCGGGGTCTCCAATGTATCCCGGAGGATCAAGTATACCTTTGGGAACGAGTACGGACTATCTATCATATCTGAGGTTTCAAGGTTTACGATAATGAGGTTTACACTGCCGGTTATAATTAAGGATTGATGTGATATGAAGGAGCATAATATGATAAAGAGCCGGTGTGAAAATGTTCATACCTGATAAGGTACTGATGTTAAAGGGAAATGTTGTCAAAGAAGTTTTTTGACACAAGCTTTTTAGCAGGTAGTTATATGATCATAGTGATATGTGAGGTTGGTGTTTTATGTATAAGGTTTTAGTGGTGGATGATGAGCCTCTGGTACAGGTGGGACTCAGGTCTATGCTTCAGGGGATGGAGGATATAGAGGTTATAGGAGCTGCCTCCAATGGAAAGGATGCTCTGGATATCATAGTTGCGGAGCTGCCTGAAATAGTGATCGCGGATATAAAGATGCCGGTGATGACAGGACTTGAGCTGCTTGAAAAATGCAGCAGGAGCTTTGGGGCTGTGCCTGCATTTATCATGCTTACAGCCTATGAGGAGTTCGACATGGTGAGAAAGGCACTCTCCTGTCAGGCTGTGGATTACCTCATAAAAATTGAACTTAACAAAGAGAATCTTGGAGAAGCCCTGCGAAAAGCGATAGACAGAGTCAGTCATATAAAGAAGGATCAGGAAACTGTGAGTGACAAGTCTGCCCGTAATGCCGATACTGTCCAGCTTGAGGAATTGAGACAGCACTTTATGATGAATCTGCTCAACAGGGAATTTGAGAGTGAAGCCTCGCTGGAGCATGAGGCTGCCAATGTTCAGATGGATTTCAACTTCAACAGGTATATTGTGGCATTTGCGGAAATCGTTTCGGGAACTGCCGGAAATGTCACAGGCGCAGCACCGGTGCAGGCTTCGGCTGCTGCGGAGGTCAGCAGGTATGATGCAGGACATCTCATCACTCTGTACCGTTCCTGTCTCACCATGACGAGAGAAATAGTTGAAAGGTATGCGCCATGTTATCTTGTGTCAAATGATACGGAGCATTTTACTATACTGTTCTTCTTTACGGAGAACACTCCCGTTGCCGAAAGCATGGAGCACATACAGGAGGCTCTGGAAAATGCCCGTACCATGATCAATAACTATTTTAATGTCAATCTGTATTTTGGGATAGGAACAGCGGTCTCCTCACCTGTTGATATACATACTTCCTTTGAGGAGGCTGAAGCTGCGGAGAAGGAAACCGATAAGGACTCTCCTATAAAGCTGTTCAGTCATCTTGTGGGGGCAAACAGACGTTCCGGTAAAGACAAGCTCATAAGCGCGATACAGGATTATATCGACAAAAATCTGGGCGGTAAATTGCAGCTCAATGAGATCGCCGATGCCTTCGGATTGTCACCGGCATATCTTTCGGTTCTATTCAAAAAAAATACAGATGTGGGCTTTTCAGAGTATGTGTACACGAGAAAGATCGAGGAAGCAAAGCGAATGCTGCTTTCAGACGATATGAAGGTCTATGAGGTTGCGGATGCCCTCGGCTTTGAATCGGCATTTTACTTTTCAAAGGTTTTTAAAAAGGTTGTGGGAGTTTCTCCGAGAGAGTTTATACAGGCAAAAACAGAGGGTGAGTGATGTATTAAAGGGGCTGCAGCATAATATTTTTGAGTACAAGTCACCGGAGGATGGCCGCTTTATGTTATGAATTGGCATAACAATATTGTCTCGGAAGAAAAGCTGCAGGCGTTTACGGCAGCCGCATTGCAGTTCTTCTTCCAGTGCCTTAAATATATCCC
>OCTX011830130.1_pt1 | contig 17488 bp, 16 predicted proteins | sample 1539691 | NCBI WGS metagenome assembly OCTX01 (sample SAMN02144231, study PRJEB22623) | gut metagenome | biome: sheep rumen | host: Ovis aries | place: New Zealand | reverse complement strand
CCTGATGACCTCGCTCGACATGGCCCTGAAGAACAAGTCGCTGTCGCCCGATGCCGTCTTCTCCGACTCGCTGGCTGCCACCAGGTATGCTCACAATCCACGCTTCACCAACATCGACGTGAAGGACCTGAAAGACATCAACTACGACCGCATATTGGAGATAGCCAAAGACCGCTACAAGAATGCCGGACAGTTCACCTTCGTCTTCGTAGGCAACTTCGACGAGGCCGTGCTCCGTCCGCTCATCGAGCAGTACATCGCCTCGCTGCCTGCCACAAAGCAGAAGCCCGAGGACTTCAAGGAGGCACTGACACTCTACAAGGGTGAGGTGGTGAACAACTTCAAGGTGAAGACCGAGTCGCCCAAGGCCACGGCCTACATGTCGTGGTATGCCGACATGCCCTACACGCTGGACAACATCGTGAAGATTGACGCCGTGGGCCAGGTGCTGTCGATGATTTACCTGAAGACCATCCGCGAAGACGAGAGTGCTGCCTACAGCTGCGGTGCCTTCGGCGGATTCGACAACGGCAGCCATCAGCCCAAGGCCCAGCTGCAGGCCTACTGCCCCATGAACCCCGACAAGCAGGAAATTGCCCTGCGGCTGATGCACGAGGGTATCCAGAACATGGCCAAGCAGGTAGATGCCGACCAGCTGAAGAAGGTGAAGGAGTACATGCTGAAGCAGATTGACGTGGATGCCAAGAAGAACGGCTACTGGGTGAACGCCATCACCACATGGAAGGAGTACGGACTGGACGTGCATACCGACTACAAGAAGACCGTCGAAGCACTGACCACCGAATCGGTGCGTGACTTCCTGAACCAGCTGCTGAAGAGCGGCAACCACATGGAGGTTATCATGCTGCCGGAAACCAAGTAGTGTAGGGTAGAGACGTTCCGAAAGGAAACACATAAGCCCCCACATTCCGTGCGTTGACGCAGGAAGTGGGGGCTTTTTCATGCTAATTTAATTCTTCATTCTTCACTCTTCATTCTTCATTCCAATCTCATCTCCCATCCTCTCAACATGGCGAAGTAGTCTAACGAGTCGGTGCCCAGCGCGTAATGATGCCTCGGATGGTGTAGAGGCGGTACTATTCTAAAACTTTAATTGAAAAGCCTAAATGTCAAAAGTGGGAAAGTGGGAAAGTGGGAAACTTCGGCGAAGCCAAAGTGTTTCCGTTAGGAAACTTCGGCGAAGCCAAAGTGTTTCCGTTAGGAAAGTTTGGTTTAGTGAAGAGTTACCCGTTAGGGCAACTCATTCACTACCTTCCTGTACAATCCGTACTTCACCTTCTCCACCACCTTTTCATCCTGAAAGCGGATGATGGCTCTCGACGCTGCCGTCTTCGAACAGTTGAAGCAGTCTATAAACTGCTGTGAATTGAACTCATCGGGCAACTTACGAAAGCACTCACTATAGCGGGTAGTGCGGCGACGCTGCACAAACTCCTTGTTCTGGTCGGCAAAATAGTTAAATGCCATTTCACCGAAGAAGAACTGCTGGCATTTGTACTGAATCTCCATAGCCAGACGGCACAGACGGCGGTCTCTGTCATCCATCGTCAGGCTTCGCTTCTCCTGCCACTCATCCCAATGACGCATCAGAATGAACGGAAGAGAGATACCGATGCCATAGTACGGAATACGCTTCAGCAGCGTTCTGTCTGCCTTATCGCCGTTAAACTCAGCAATCTCCATGTGAGCTGTCTGCCAGTCGTAGGTCTCATCGTTCAGCGGTTCAATAGGCAGTTCACCTTCCACCCTGTCCAGTCGGTACGCCCACGTGCGGAGCGTCTCGTTGGCATCGGGGTCTACCTGTTGGTGCCGCTTCGCCATGCCCTTGTCAGGCAGAGGTATCACAGCCAGTCGCGTCGACATACCCGTACCAAAATTCCTTTGGTTCACCTTGCGGTGCAGGGCATACGGCGTACCCGTATAGATGAAGTTCCAATAGACGTTGAACATACCCGTTACAGACTCTTGGTTGGCATACATCTGTCCGTCCTGCTCGTTATGAAAGGCCTTCAATTCAAGAATCTCACGGTCCTTCCAGTCGCCACCCTTGTTCTGCTTGGTGACGTTATCCAACTCCGCATCGAACGAGAACATGTGCAGGTTCAAGGGCTGTCCTTGGATAGTCTCTACAGCCGCATTCATGTGGCGGATAAACTCGCCGGTAGCCGTTCTTGCAGGATGAACACGAATACCTACCACAGGCCTTTTCAGAGCCTCTCCTTTCTGTGCCTTGGTAGAGGTGGTACGTTCCGTGCGACCTTCCTTGTATCGGTTCACCGCATCAATCAGACACTGGTCAGCCTGAATCATCGGGTCGGCAATCTTCTTGTAGAACTTCTCCACAATATTCTTGCCCGCACCCGGGTCGCCGATGATGAAGATGCTGTAGTTCAGTCGCCTGACTATCTCAGGGTCGTACCAGAAATGGTAAAACGCCCTCGTCATCAGCGTCCCGAACAGCGCGGCACTACTAAACCACACCGCCGCCAGCTTATGCGGATGCACGTTCAGGAAAAGCTCCTTCATGCAGGGGTAATACTCCGCCATTTCCAGCAGCTCCTTTGCCCATTCTTCCAATGGCAGCACGGCGTAAACGTCGTTGTCGGCACCACCACCTGTCATTCCGAGCGAAGTCGAGGAATCTCCTGAGATCTCTCCACAAGGTCGAGATGACAGGGCTCCGACCTTTTCCAGGGCTTTCACCACCTCGTCGGGCTTCTTCTGCCTATACCGCCAGCCCATAATCGAACTCACGGTGCCAGCCACGTCCTCGCCCTCGGCAGCAAGGTCTTGCACCCAGGGCAACGTCATCACCACCTCGGTAATCTTCGTCGGGTTTTTCCCGATAAGATATCGAAGATGATCCGTCAGTTCCACCAGCGTATCATGCCGATGGTTGGTGAGGTTCCTGCCCTCCATCCAAGCCTCGATGATTTTCGAGATGGGTACATCGTTGTACGTCACCACTTTCTGAGCATCCACCGTCCCGACAGTCTCAGACCCTTGTCCAGCTTTCGTATCGGCCACAGCAGCAGTCTTAGTAGGACCACTATGACCAGCGTGATACTCAGCATTATACTTCTTGCCAAATTCTTCATTCTCATACGTAAACAGTTTTTCTTCGTTAATCAATATGATGTCCTCACGGGTTGTCAGAAACGCCCCGCGACTGGCATCCTTACACGCTTCATCTGGGTTCAATCCCAGCTTCTGAGAGAATACCTTCTGATTGTCTATCAGGTTGCCTACAGCAGCATCTGCTATAAACACCACCTTCAATCCGTGACCCGAAGGTGTTACATAAACCAAAAGAATGCGGGCCTTATCCTCATCGGATAATTTGGCATAAGCTTCATCCCATATCTCCCTCACGGTCTTTCTACTCCCCTCGCCCTTTGGAGAGGGGTCGGGGGTGAGGCTATCAATGTGGTCGAAGTCTATCACGCACAAACCGTTCAGCCTGCACGCCGCCTGCTTTCTCCAGCAACCCGTTTTACCGCTTGCAGAAACGGTCTCGATATAGGTTGCAATGAAAATCACAAACGGCAACGACTTCTTCAGCGAGTCGCAATACGTCTGGAGCTTCTTTTCGACGGTGAGAGCCTTAAACACCTCACCCTTCGTCTTACCTCCTGCCACACGCTTATTGCTCGCCTCCTGCCCCTGGCAGTACTTGATGAAATTCTCGTCACCGGTCCACTGTGCCAGCAACTCTGCGTTTCCCTCAAGAATGGAGGGCAGTGCCTCCCTCAGCCTGCGATGTTGAGTCGTAAGCCACTTGGTCTGGGCACTGTCCACCAAACTATTGAAGATTGCAGCGGTCACTATGGTTGTGGGCAAATCGAATCGCTGTTGATTACAAAACATTTGTCAATCTTGCTTGTCAGTGTGTACAGCTCTCTCCTTACGTCTATCAGTCCTTTAGCCTCGAATGTGAGCCAGGCCACCACCTTGTGCTCCTTTGCTGCAAAGCGGACCTTCACGCAGTCCTCATCCAGCAGGAACTCCCCCTCAGGCATCTGCGGCTCCTCAATCTCCATGTCCTTCGTCAGCTTCGCCAGCTCCTTGTGGAAGAAAGCCACCTTGTCGGGCACGTCCTCAGGACACTTCAGTTCGATACACGTCAGCGGGTTCTTACCCGAGGTAATATACCGCTTCGACTTACCCACCTTCTTCACGTCCTTCTGACTGGGCTCTCCCTGAGCCTGTGGGTCCACCTCAATCGAGCCGTCATCATAGATGCGGGTGTTCGACTTGAACGACTTCTGCAGCTTCCGTCTTGTGGACTTCTGCTGGGTAGTCACTTTTAACTCTTCACTTTTTTTCATGTCTTCTAAAAGTTCTAAATATTCCAGCGTCATCCTTTATTCCTCTTCCTTATACCCATGCGGCCTGCTTATTTGATATTAATCTTATCCACGTAGATTGTCGTAGCCTGCATGGCCTCGCCCGTCTGCTGCGAGTTCCACTCGCGAACCACCATAGAGCACTGCACCTTGTAAAGATGCATGGGGTCGAACTTCGGGCAGTTCACCGCCCTTTCGCCCGTAATCTCACCGAGGAACGAATCCGTTCCGTCCGTCAACTTGAGCATCACAGAGTTTATCACCTTCTGTTCGCCCGTCTTCTTGTCGGTGTACTGACGTGTAATCAGTCCCGACTGATTCAAAATTCTTACTGTTGCTTCCATAAAATATCAACTTTTATTTTTCAACTGTCCTTATATCCTCATCCTTATATCCAGTTCGTGTACCACTCATAGTGGCCATCTTTTTTTCTTCTTTCATATTCCTTAGTATTAAATTAATGTACATGTATAACAAAAACTGCCGTGTCGTCACGACAGGGCAGGGTTCGGCAGTCCGCTGACCGCCAAAAGTCAGTATTAACAACCAAAACAAACCACAAAGTATGAAAAACACAGATTTATTTCCGAAGTGTATGTTGTAACCAATAAGTCAAAGAGCGTACCTTCGAGGGATGAGATTTTCCCTTTCGGCACTGCAAAATTAATAAGTATATAAACACAAAAATCCCGCAAATTACTGTATCACAGCATTTGCGGGGAAGTCGGGGAATGTTCGGGGAATGAACGGGGAAAACAGCGGGGAACTATTGCTGTTTTGGCGTTAAAGTGGGTATCATTTTTAGCGCATCTTTTAGGTCATGACAAAGATTCCAAAGTTTCCGATAACCTGTCTTTGTCTGGTTATTCTTTTTCTCTGTCATAAAGGTATCTTCATCCCAAAGTACATAGTTCTTACTGGTGTGGCCAGTTGCATAGTCACCCAAAGCGTCTTCGGTACATATCACAGTAACATTAGGGAACCAAGTATTCATCTGCTTAGCGAATGAAGACAATTTGTAATCATCCAACAAATTCAAATCAAAAAGAATTCGATAAGCCGCAAACCATTCATATTGCCTCTTTATATCCTTCACTATCTTCACTTCGATATATATGCGTAGGGTAAAGAAATCGATAGGCTTACCATCGTGGTTTTTCTTGAATACAAGATTAACAGGCTGCTCGTTGTCGCCCTCTTTGTTACCTTGATTTCTTGCCGCTTTCCTTAGTTGCTTAAGAGTATCCCATCTTGACTTGTAATAGAAGACTGAAAGGAGGCACGACTCCTTCTTGTTGTCAGTCTTTAGAGCCTTAATAAGCAACTCGGGGTGTTTCTCATGCTGTTGGAAAACACCAAATATATCTGATGACTGATTAGCCGTAATAAACTCACTTTTTGCGACGGCGATATCTTCGATATCCTCGGCATACTCTGCTAATTCCTCATCTTTGATGGCGCAGTATTGGCGAAACATCGTATCAAACTGCATCTTTATGCTGTCATCTGATATTGAGGTATGTTTTTTATGTGATTCGTTGATATGCCGGTCCATCTTTGCAACAGCTGCGGTGAAGTTCTCTATAACACTTTCATAGTAAGCAATGAACTTGTCGTTAAACTCACCAGTAAGCTCTATCTCGCCTTTTCTTGAGAGCTTAAGCCCTTCTTGATCTTCTTTTACTTTATCGCAATATGGCTTCAGCTGAAGAATGACACCATTTACCTTATGAACAATTTTATCGAAATCTTTAGGTGCTCTGCGGTCAACTGCAGGCAACAACATGCGTTGATATTCTTCAAAGTATTGCTCCGTTCTAGGTAGGATGTGCTCCACCTCAGTTGATGCTACCACCACTTCGCCAATCAACTCCCCAATACGATAGTCGTGTGTCATCATCCATTCTGCTTGATTACAGAAGGAAGTCAACACCTCCATCACAGCGTCTAAATCTTTCATTAAACGCTGATGACGAGTACGCCTCTCGTTGAGGAGTGCTTCTATGTCAATATCAAAACTGGGTAACGTCTCTTCCATTAGTCTTTGATAGTAACTTGTCCATTTAAAAGAATAGGTAACAATGAGTCTCGTTGTTCCCTTAATGAAGCAATTTCTGTTTCGTTCATGAGGACAGTATCGATAAGGGGATCTATATATTTACTATATCTTTCATCCAGATTACCTGAAGGCTTTAAAGCATTATATATTCTTGCCGATTCCCAACTAAGCACAGGCTGCTCAGTTCCATATGAATGACGCGTTGCATATCCAATAAAAACATCATCGTTAACTAACTGATAAGCATACCCCAGAAGGCTATCCGATGCTGAATTTAAAACTATTACTGTATCTCTTGTAATGCCATCAAAGGCAGCTATACAAACCTTATGGAAATAAACTCTTCTATTAGATAATAAAATATGTTTCTTTTTAAATCTGCACAAGCTACTGACTGCTTCTTCTATTGGCGCACATTCGTTAAAACTCATCTTTCGCCTTGGTAACACTTCTATTGGGGCATAATTATCTGTTAGATCAACATCGTTGGACGATATTTTATCAACATATGTTCCTAAATAAGAAGTAAGAGGAACAATATCCCATCCTTCTGGGATTTCTCTCTTAAGAGTTTCGTTCCATACCATCTTTCCTCCTGATGACTTATATGGTTTTCCATCCTTATCTGGGAAATCAAACTGAACAAACCAGTAGTCATATATTTGCTTGGCAATAGCTTCAATATTAGAATTGATAAGATTATTGATTTCTATTTTTTTGTCAATGTCTGAAAGATAGTTACCAATAAGCATTTGCTCCTTATATGTAGGAAGGTAAACTGGCATATCTTCTACGGCTTCCTTGGAAAGTGTGTAACGCTGCCCGCTGCCTGTTGCATTGTTAGAAAAATACTTCTGCGCATACTTCGTGTGAAGGAGTGCATTCAGATACTTGCCATATATTTTTTCATCTTCAGAAACATCAGTTCTTGGAGTTATCAAGGCACAATGATACCCTAATACTACATCGTCAAAATCATCTGCAATATAAGTAGCCACACCTATATCATCTCGTGTTTCGCTATCCTTTGTAATAGCGACCTGTCCTTTACAGAGTGAGAATGATTCAATATCACTTTCTGAAGCCGATGCCTTCATTAGACCATTATACATATTCTTAGTGATGGCCCAGTTGTAATAGACATCTGTAAAATTACAGAGCTTTACAGCACTTTCACCCTCCTTAGTTTTCTTGTTAATGCCACTTATTTCTACAGTGGCTATATCTCCTAACCTAAACCTCTTCATGCTTTCACAATTTTATCTGTTGTGCTTAAAATCTTGGTTTCCAAATCGTGAGCACTATTAAACAACTTTGTGAGATTCTGTTTAAAGAATGTAATTCTTCTTTTGAATTCCTCATCATCTATTGGTTCATATTCAATTTTAACATCAAAGTACTGGCCAGCGGACAAAGAATACTTCTTTTTCTTTATATCATCATGAGATAAGACAACAGAGAAATCATCTATCTTTTCTTTTTTAATGAATGTCTCGACAATGGTATTTATTTCTGTAGAATCTAAAAAAGTTCGAATGTTATTTCCGTCTTTTTCTTCGTGGCCCATTTTTGATGCATCTATCAGAACAACATCATTACTTTTACCACTTTTATCAAAGAATAAAACAGAAACCTCTGTGCCTGTTGTAGCAAAAAGTTTGGGAGGCATCTTTACCACACCATATACAATGTGATCATCTACTATTTTTTGAAGAATTTTCTTTTTTATACTCGTTTTGCCTGTTATAAAACTTGTTGGTACCACAATCGCACCTTTGCCATTCTTATCGAGAGAATAAAGCATATGTTGGATGAAGCAAAGGTATATCTCCATCTTTGGCTTATCGGGGTCTATCTCCTTTGGCACATTAGGAACGCCTGCCCAGAATCTTACATTATCCTTTGCAATTTGATCCCTTTCATCAGGGAAATCAAGTTTGAAGGGAGGGTTCGAAACGATGAAGTCGAATTTTTTCATCTTACCCTCTTTGTCTTTGTGACCTGGGTTCAACAGAGTGTTACCCTGAATGATGTTCTGAATAGAGCCAACTAGATTGTTAAGAATCAGGTTCAAACGCAGCATCTTTGATGACTTCTGCGATATATCCTGCGAATAGATGGTACAGCGGTCTTCACCTACTTGGTGAGCCAATGCCATCAACAATGTACCAGAACCTGCTGAGGGGTCATAGCATGTAACACCTCTTAAATCGGTGTTATTACCTACCAGCAAACGAGCCATAATATCGGCAATACTTCTTGGGGTATAATATTCAGCATACTTGCCGCCACCATCTTTGTTATAATCCTTAATGAGATACTCAAACATCGTGGAGAAGAAATCATACTTCATCGAGAAAATAATCTCAAAGTTGCTTTCCGGCTTGGCAATATGACGCATCAAAGCAATTGCAAACTCATCACGCTGTGAAGAGTCGGGAATATAAACCGTTATTTCCTCGAAGATTGTTAGCTTCGTTTTGTTGACCGTAGCCATTGAGAAAATATCCGCATTCAGGTGAGCAATATTAACCATTGTTGAGTCAAACAGGAAAGAGAAATCTCCACTACCTATCTTGTTGTTCAAATGATGGATAGTATGCTCTGGGCGTAGGTGTGGCGTGTTGGCAGGGAGGAAAGCAAACAGTTCTTCTATCTCGTCATCATCAAACTTATCATACTCTTCATCCCATTTTTCAGCCTTAGAAAGTCGTTCACCATAAATGGGAACACGTTTTGCTTCGTAGGCAAATTTGTCGTTGAAGTATTTGTAAAGGAATACCTGTATGATGATTTTGTATTCATTGCCATCATTACCTAATCCATACGACCCACAGGTCTGTTTCAGTGAGTCTATAAGCTTTTTGGTGGCTTCATCCACCACCGCCTTGTCAAATAAGGGTTTGTTTATCATATATTTTATGCTCTTGCATATCTATTGTTATATTCGTTAATTATCTGGTTACTGATAAAACGCTTATCGCTAACAGGCGCTGTGATATGAAGTTCGTAAAGCCCATAACTTGTTTTCATCAGAACACTCTGGCTAAACTCAGCCTGATTATCAATCAAGTTGATGTTATAGTAAAGCTGCGTGTCAAGGTCATCTTTGATTTTCTTCAAACTTTCAGCCACGATGCGTTCATTCTCAGAAATCAAAGGTTTCTCCTTAGGTTCGCGTTTCTTGCGTTTCTCGTTTTCCTCGACAATTCGTTTGTGAACTCGCACAAACTTTTCATCATCATTATATTTGCGTTTCAATGCTTCGTTGGCTCTGTTAATCTCTCGGATTTTTGCCATCACAGCATCCATATAGTCAATTTCAGCACGGGCCTCTGCTACGTCGGCAGGGCGGAAATCATGCTTCTGGAAATAGCGACGGAATTCATCGGCAAGGTTTACATACTTTGCTTCCATCTTATCAAAATTCCGTTCAAACTCCTGTCTTACCAAATCGTACTTCTCTTTGAGGTTGTTAAGCACGATTACCATTTCTTCCTCACCGACCTTATTGAAGCTGAATTGAAGTTCGTCAATAGCCAGACGGATGATGCCACTTACATCACTGCTATGGTCTGTATTATTTTTCAGATTTAAACGTTCGATGCAATGCGACACCTCAGAAATTAGAGTTGGAAGGTCTTGTGGCTTTAACGTTGAAATCTTTTTCTTCAAATCTTCATCACCAAAAGACCTGACTTGATTTGCCATTTCCTTGGCATCAACCAAGGCCCTGCGCAGCGTATAAAGTTCTTCCTTTTCGGTGATAAGTCTTACCTGCTCGCTGAAGATTTCCGCATTATCTGTATCAAAGCGCCAGAGAGTATCTTTGATATCCTCCATACGCTTCACAATTTCCTCTGGACTTACAATCAGAACACTACCCACATCTGGTTTGTCTTCCATACCATCCAGTTCATTTACACGCTTCAACTCTTTCAGGTAATTATTGTTTGCCTCCTTGAAATTCTCTTTGATGTTAGCAAAGTCAACAATATATCCGTATCTGAAATCCTTATAGCGTCTGTTTACTCGTGTAAGAGCCTGCAACAAAGTATGGTCTCTCAGCTTATCACAAAGATATAGCTTTTTAAGCCTCGGCGCATCGAAACCCGTCTGGAGCATATCATTGACTATAAGGAAGTCTAAGGTTTCCTTCTTCTTAAACTCCTTAATGAGGTCTTTTCTTTCTGTCTTGGTCCCTTCGTCGGATAGGATAAGGGCAGCGCGGAGTGGTTTCTTCTCAGACTCTTCTCGCTTACAAAACAGTTCATATAGTTTCTTTGCCTGCTGGTTTGATTTGCAAACAATCATTCCACCCATAGAAGAGACTCCATGATAAAGCCTGCTTTTCTTTAAATCAGCTACTACATAATCAAGTAAGGCATTAAGATATTGTTCGCTCTCTTCAACGGCATTGCCAATTTTTATGTCTTTCCTCTTGGCTTCGAACTCAGCAGTAAGGCGATCAATGATGTCTTTGATTTTCTCTTTATATACCGTTTCGATGTCTTCACGCATCAGACGGAGTGTATATCCGTCGGCAATTGACTTGTCGTAATAGTAAGTATCGAAGTAGCCTCCAAAGATTTTCCATGAAGCTACCTCTTCTTTCAATAGTGGAGTTCCAGTCAAGGCAATCTTGACTGCATTGTTATCTGCTGCCATCAAGTTTGCAAAGAACGTACCCTTAGGGTTATATCCACGGTGTGCCTCATCAATAAAGAACACTCTTTGTAGGCGGATGCTATATGCTTGTGGGATTTCTATATCTCCCTTTTCTTCCTCAAACTTCTGAATATTCACCACCGTTATTTCTGGTTTGCCAAGGGCATTCTTTCGGGGTGTCATGTCTTTGAGGTCATCCATCAGTTCTGTTCTGCTGCTGGCATTGTGAACTATCAAGCCTCTGTCTCGGAATTCATCGGAAGCCTGGTTCATCAAGTCAATACGGTCTACAATGAAGTAGAATTTGACAGGTGTATTTTCTTTCTGTTGCTGATAGTAGTCAATAAGTGCCCGGACATTATAATAAGCCAATGCCGTTTTACCAGACCCTTGAGTGTGCCAGATGATCCCCGACGTCATTCCTTCGGAAAGCTTTCTGCGAATAGCCAGCGTTGCAAACATCTGCTGATAGCGCATAATATGCTTTTCGTGAATTTCTATTGGTTCTTCATCCTCATCCTCGATAGTGCTATCAACATAAGCAATGCCGTAACGTAACAGGAACAGAATGCGTTCCCTTGATAGCATGGAAGTAAGAATGCGGTTTGTAGGGGAGTCTGGACGAAGATTGTGTTTGTATTCCTCCATGCACTTGATGGTAATACAATTCCGATGTACCAATACTTCTTTCTCTACCTCATCGCTTATCTCTGCCGTATAACCGCTTTTCTCCAAAATTTCTTTGTCAGCTTCTCTAAAAACATTGAAGAAAGCTTTTTTCTCTGCTCTTGTTGCATAGAAAGCTCCTTGGATGGGGACAATACTTTCGGTGTCGTATTCCTCGTTATTGGAGAATATCATCAACTGGGTAACATTCAGAAAACTGTTAAACTCAGGTTGCTGCATACGCCAGTCTATTCTTTCTCTTTCTGCAAGGATACCATCGCGATTGTTTGGTTTCTTCACCTCAATAAATGCGACAGGAATACCATTGATGAAACAAGTAATATCTGGACGGAAATTCTTTCCAGTTTCTTTATCCTCGCAAGTCAGTTCGGTGGTAACGTGCCACACATTGTTGTTTGGATTGGTGAAGTCAATTAACTTAATGCCGCTATTGGTGGAAAGGAACGAATAGAATTCCTTACCCAAATCGGGGTTATTAGCCGAATGGATAACCTTTTTCATGTGGGCCTCAAGGTCATGTTCTGACTTATCTCGATTCAGCCTTATCATTGAATCAAACAAAACTTTCGTCAGAATATTTGTCTCTGGGTCAAGGTCATCATCACTAATGGCTGACAAATACGTGTACCCCAGCTTGCACAAATGTATAGCCGCTGGTACCTGTACGCGAGTATTCTCGTTGAATTCACCTTTTGTTGCCATATATCTTTATTAAATTAATTATCTCTTTCAAAGTACCACACTGGGGTCTTTCCACCATTCAGAGGGATACCTGTATTGATTATCTTCTACCCATGCTTCTGTCCCCTGCATGGCAGTACCAGTACAGAAGGATGCAGCTCCCGAAGGAGAACATGAGGACTCTGGAATCTCTATATCCTGAAGCAAGGTGTAGAGATTGCCATCCCTTTGGCTCAGTTTTTTATTTGCCATCACCTGCTCTCGGAATTCCTTTATCGACTTGGAACAACTCTTCGATTCAATAGCAATGGTGCTACCTGCCTTGATGACATAACGCTGACTTTGGCGATAGAACTTCAAGGTTGCCAATAATCCGTTTTGAGGTTTATACAGTTTAAACTCAAAGCATACCTCTGGCTCTATTGGTTTTTCTGGTTCATCAAAGACGCTGCAACCATAGAAGCGGGTGAGGAACTGAATATCCTCAAAAAACAGCTCCATCTCGTTCTGCTTGTCGGCAGAGAGGTGGGGCTCGTTGATGTCTTTTGAGTTTTCGATGATATAGTTGCCAGCTTCCTTAGCCGCCTTCCAGCCCAGATACTCCAAATAGAGTGCTTCGCTTGGGAATATCTCGTCAGACTTTGACACAAAGACAAGTGCCGTGTCCCAGAAGTCTTTCTTCTGTTTGTGGTCATTCACTCGGTTTGTAAAATCATTGGTCTGCCCGATATAGGCCATACGTTTCAGGTTCTTATCTCTACCAAGTAAAATGTAGAAACCATACTGCTGAAGGTGGGGCTGCTTCTTGGCTACCTCTGCCACCTTGTCGCGAGGCAGCACAAAACACTCGCACGACTTGGTGCTACCCATATCGATGATACGTGCACCTTCCAGTGTCTTGTCTAAAAGCTTGGTATAAACTGTCAGTATTGCCATATATCTTGTTTGTTTCTTGTTTCTTTCAAAAATCCTCCTCTAACTTCTCAGTCAGAAGAGGCTACTACATATTATAAAAGCGTTACGTGGGCACACCACGTGTGCTGTTTCAATAGTTAGCCTAACCTCCTTGCGGAATTAGTTATAAGTCGTCATCTATGTTTGCTCTGTGTTTATTTGTATTTTCTTCGTCTTCATAATCAACATGAAGAGCGTATTGAGTTTCTTTTTCAGTTTTGTTTTCCGATACATAAATTGAGATATACCCAATCTTCTTAGACTGATTGTCATACAGTGTCAAAAGATGGCTCGGATAACCTCCTTGAGCACTATTGTTCTTAACAGCATCAGCATACTTGTCATCTAATGCCCTTTTAAAGGTATAGTAGCCTTCCATCACCATATCTTCACTATAATATGTTATTACGGCTTTTGCTCTATACATAATAAGTGTTTTTGCGTCGTAATATACAAATATTTTTGCATCTTTCCCAAAGAACGTACCATTATAAAGGCGATTACCTGGTGCCATGTAGTCACTGAATCTATCGTATCGTGCTCCCTTGGCTTCAAGCTGCTCATGAAACGATGCGATACCACCATCCAATGGTATTCCCATGAATTTTAAATGCTCTGTCTGTGCATTAGCTGACAGCGTCATTATCATACAAATGGTAATAAGCAGTAGTTTATTCATATCTTGTCTCTTGATTTCCTTCTTAAAACCTCGCGATACTCGCGTAGGGCGAGGGAACTTAAAATATTATAAAGAACTCGTTCTTCTCACGAGTCTATTTCTTCCTATTCAAAGCCCGCCCTATGGCAATGCCGATTAACAGCACAAGGGTGGTATAGATGATGAGTACCTTCATGCCATCGGGGGTATACCACGCTGCGGGTAATATATCGTACCAGTGTTCTGCCATAGCGCGTTATTATTTTTCAGGAGCCAGCAGGATGTCTATCTTTTCATCGTAGTCGGTGTTGACATAGATGGCAATGTTGATGGTATACAGCGCATGCTGGATGTTGCTCTGTATCTCGGGATAGAGGGGGTCTTCCTCTGCAGAAGGGTGCTGGGCCACGAAGGTGCCGACCTTCTGGGAGAAGCGGGCCACACTGTCGGCAGTTACCGTGGGGAGCGTCAGCGACTCGGCATGGTACTGCACCATCTCAGGATAGCGCGCCACGTCCTTGCTGCAGCTTATGAAGGCGAGGGGCAACGAGAGCAGCAGACACAAGAAAGCCCTGCCACAAGAGGTGGAAACCTGATGCAGCAGGGCGTGTCCGCGCCGTCTGTAAAGGGTACTTACAGATGTATTATGTATAGAGGTTGGGGGGGGTAATATTCCTCCGTGCTTCTGTGTGCTGTGTTGTTGTTTTAGTGTAGTCATCGTCTTTTGAAATAAATATCTGTGTGCAAAAGTACTCAAAAAAATCGGAGGAACAAAACTTTGTCTTCGAAAATCCCTTTTTTCTGCAAAAAAAGGATGAGGAAAGGTAAAAACAATCTAATCTTTTTACACATTATTTAATAAAAGCACCTCATTTCGGTACTCATACCACCATCTGCTGCTTTTTACGTCGTTCTTCCCTTGCCGCACGAATCTCTGCATTGATTTCATCCAGCGTCATCTCAGGCTCCTTACTGGCTTCCGCAGCCCTGCGTTGCTGCATAAACAGGTCGAGTGCACTGGGCTGAGCCGTCTTTGCGCCCCTGATGGCAAATGGAATGCTTCGACTCCTGATAACTGCCTTCACAAAGATATTGAAAGCCGTGTTTGCACTCATACCAAACTGCTCGCAGAGTTCGTCGAACTGTGACTTTATCTCCGAGTCTATTTTTACTGTTACTGCTGACTGTGCCATACTCTTCAATTCTATTTTTATTGGTGGCAATATGCCACCTATTCGACGGCAAAAATACGATTTATATATAAAATCACCAAAGATTTTGGAAAAAAGTTGCATATAAGAACAAAAAATCCCACGCCTTTATACAAGGAATGGGATGATATTAAGAGAATATTACGAGACCATCAGGAATATTGCAAAAAAAATGCCATGAAAACAGGCACCCATACCCAGGTGCCTGTCCATGACTAGGAAGTTTGCATCATTGGCAAAACCCCGTGCCTGGTTTTAGATTCTCTCAGCCCCATCGGCACGGAATAATATGGTCACAAAAAAGGCAGGAACCGCACCGTCGCAGTTCCTGCCCTTTATCATTCCGCCAGAGCGGACTTCCGTTTCCTGGTTTTATCTTTAAAACAGATCAGAGAACCGTCCCCGTGATCCGCTCACCTGTCCCTATGGCACTCAGATTATCTGAAGAAGGGTCTTCATCAAACATGCCACGACAGACTTCGTCCTTAGAATATCCCAGGGCAATTAGATCTTGCTGGAGCTGTTTATACTCCAACATGTTTAGTTTCTCTTCAGATTCACCGATTTGAACAACTAATTGCTCTTCATCCATTGCACAAAGATTGTCAAGGACAGTACGTAACAGCCACTTTGATATTGGGTGGATGCCCGCTGTCATTGCAGTCTCATTACCAACCTTTTCCAGGTCTTTTACGGAACGTATATATCTGTCGTCATTCATACCCGTATTCTCATTTTGTTAGTCTGCAAAGATACGAAGATTTTTCGAGAACTTAGCATTTACGATGAAAAAATACACATAATTTAATAGAATGTGCAACAAAACGTGTTAAACAAGCCTGGAATTCCCTGGCTATTGCTAAATAGCTTGGCGGTTCCATCAGGAGTTGTTATCTTTGCACAAAAAACGATGAATAAGAAAGCTATAGAAGAGATTTTGGAAAGTGAAGGCCTGCTCGAAAGGTTTATGGAAATGCTGGTAGACGAAATCAATAATGACGATGAAGCCTACGACAAGAAAGGGAGGCAATTGCTGGAATTATGCCTCACATATGATAATGCCGATGAATTTTTTATCGCTATTTGTGGATGGAGTGTCGATAGTCTTATAGAGAAGATGTGACCATAGGAGGCAGGCCCCTGAATGGCTATTTCTGGGATGTCATTGTCGAATGTGGAATCTTGTCTATCTTTCCGTCTTTCCAGTCGCAATAGCAACATAGTATTTTTCCCAAGTCAACTCCAAGATCTATGATATCCCTTACAAGTGATGATGATTGTTGCTTTTTCAGTTCCTCTATTGTTTCTCGTTTCTTTAGTTTGCCTGAGCCAAGTGCTTCTTTCAAATCATCTCGACTCAGTTCTGTTTCGAGAATGCTACTAATGGGGAGTTTCTTTAATTTGCAATCCAAGAACATGATGCAACGCTCGTATTCCTTGTATTTCATCAAATTTTTCTCTCTTTTTTCTTGCAAGTTTCAAATATTATTCTTATCTTTGCAACGGAATCCCCCGAAGTCCCTGAAGCAATTCATACTCCGGGGTTAAGTTTTCATTATAATCACGTCTTTATAATTTCATAACTCCAGCCCTGGTTCTTTGCTATCTGTAGAAGATTCAGGATATTTACCTTGTCCCATTGGTTAGATACCTGTAGTTTATAAAATGACATTTGAGTATTCATCTAACCAACGACTAAAGAGAACTTCAAACCCAGTGCTTTGGCTATAAGCATGAAAGTTGAGAGCTGCATATCCGTCTTGCCTTGTTCCAGGGAAGATATATACTCTCTCTTCTTGCCAATACGCTCACCTAATTCTTGTTGCGTCAATTTCTGACGTTTGCGTTCATCACGTAGCAATTCTGAATAATACCAAGCTTCTGCCTTCGCCTGAAACTCCTTACGCGACGGTGAACCTACAGGACCATACTTTTCAGTCAGGCGGTCATCTATTTGTGGCAACTTTGCCCACTTTTCATCACTAATCTTTATCATAAATTGTCCTCCCATTCTTTTAATAGTCGAAATAGGTTCTTCGACAAGCGAAGCGCCTTAGGCTGGTTGGTGGGCTACATGAGCCACTCTTGATGCTTTTCTGTGTGCAAAAGTACTCAAAAAAATCGGAGGAACAAAACTTTTTAAAAAGAATTTGAAGTTCGAGGTTTCCCACTTTCCCACTTTCCCACTTTTGACATTTAACTT